>LULR01000327.1_pt1 | contig 33073 bp, 27 predicted proteins | sample 729471 | NCBI WGS metagenome assembly LULR01 (sample SAMN03860284, study PRJNA289734) | marine metagenome | biome: seawater column; feature: ocean; material: water; isolation source: Red Sea water column Station 108 - depth 500m | place: Saudi Arabia: Red Sea | collected 2011-10-15 | depth 500 m
GGTGCGTCGGTGACCCACACGCAGGTGGGCACGACGCCGGCGTCGAGGTCGGCCTTGAGTTGGACGAGCATGTCCTTGACCGAGTCGGGCACCGAGTCGGCGTGGTCGTGGAACGGTGCCAGGTCGGCGCCACCCACGTGGTTGCCGGACGGCATGTTGCCACGCAGCGACTCGCCGATGAGGTACACGACACCCTCGGCGATCGACTTCATCGCCGACGACACGAGACACGGCTGGGCCTCGGGCACCGAGCCCCACTGGTCGACGTCGACACCGATGCAGAACGCACCGGCCTCGCCGGCCACCTCGATGATCGCCCCGTTGCCGGTCTTGCCGCCGGCACCGAACACGACGTCCGCACCCTGGTCGAGGGCCTGACGGGCCGTGGTCGCACCCCACTCGGGATCCGTGAACGCCACGTCCAGACCACCCGGGTGGTACGTCTTGATCACCTCGATGTCGGGGTTCACCCACTTGGCGCCGTTGAGGTAGCCCTCACCGAACGCCACCACCGGCGGGATGATGTCGGTGCCCAGCACCGCAGCGATCGTCCCCGACGTCGACAACGACGCCGCCAACGCACCAGCCAGGAAGCCCGACTGGTCCTCGGGGAAGATCAGCCCGGCGACACCGTCGACCGGCTCCGCCTGCCACTGGTCCACACCGATGAAGTCCACGTCCGGGTACTCGGCCGCAGCAACCGCCGTGGCCTCACCCAGCGCGAACCCGACCGTGACGATGATGTCACAGCCCGAGTCGGCGAACAGGCCGATGTTGGTGGCGTAGTCCTTCGCCGCCTGCGTCTCGACATAGTCCACGTCGGCACCGAACTGTGCACCGGCGGTCTCCACACCGGTCCACGCGGCCTGGTTGAACGACTTGTCGTCCACCTCGCCCACATCGGTCACCAGACCGATGCACGCACCCTCGGGAGCGGTGACCTCACCTGCGGCCTGGCCGCCAGCGAGGGGGGCGTACTCGTAGACCACGTTGGCCGTCGACGCCGCATAGTCGGTCGAGTCGATGTTCTGGATCACCGTGATCTTCGCCGACGAGCAATCGCCGTAGGGATCACACGACATCGAACCGATCAGACCCGAGAAGTTGCTGACCCCGTGGAGGTACTCACGCACCCCGGCACGATCGATCGTCAACGTCCCCGCATCATCGGTCGACGCCGCCACGATGGCATCCATCAACAACACCGCAGCGTCGTAGCTGTGCGCCCAGAACGGCGCCGCCGGCGCCTCACCGAACTCAGCCTCGTAGTCGGCCAACACATCAGCCGCCGACTCACCCGTCGACTGGTTGAAGTTCGCCCCGTAACGCACGTCGGGACCCGAGAAGAACATGCCCTCGGTCTCGCCCAACGCCATGTAGTTCGAGTTCAACAACCCATCAGCCGCCATCATCACCGTGTCACCCAACCCGGCAACCGTCGCCGACTGCTGGATGATGAAATCACCCTCCGGCTGGAAGATCGGGAAGAACAACAGCTCCGGACCACCAGCAGCCACCTCGGTCAGCACCGGCACCATGTCCGTGTCGCCCTTGTTGACCGCCGTGAACCCGGTGATGGTGCCGCCACCAGCCTCGAACGCATCCGCGAACGCACGCGCCAGACCCTCCGTGTACGGATCACCATCATGGATCGCCGCCGCCGACGACATACCCAACACGTCGAGCGCGAAGTTCGCCGCAGCCTGACCCTGGTACAGGTCATTGTGCGCCGTACGGAAATAACCCGCGTGATAGTTCGGACCAGCCGTCCCCGCCAGATCCGACGTCAACGCCGGCGACGTGTTCGAACCAGAGATCATCACCATCCCCGCCTCGGAAATCAACGGCGAAGCCGCCGTCGCCGCACCCGAACACGACGTCCCGATCACACCGACCACATCCTGGTCAGCCACGATCGTCTGCGCCGCAGCCTGACCACCATCAGCCGAACACAGGTCATCCATCCCCGTGCCCACATCCACCTCATGCCCATGGATCTGGCCATAGTCCTCGACCGCCATACGAATACCGTTCTCATTGGGAATACCCAAGAACGCCACATCACCCGAGATCGCGTTCAACGAACGAATCTGGATCGCCTCACCAGGCTCCACCACAACAACACCCAACGACCCGTCACCAAGACCACTCGGGGCCTCCGGCGCCGTCGTCGCAGGCGCCGCAGTCGTCGCCGGCGCCGCAGTCGTGGTCACCACCGACTGCTTCGGCGGCGCCGTCGTCGCCGGCGTCTCCTCGTCATCGCCACCACAGGCAGCCGCAACCATGGTGAACGTCAGCACCACGGCAAAAACACGCATCAAACGCTCGGCACCCTAGCGAGCGCATCACCCGATGGAAAGATCCGTAACCAATTTGCCACATTGTGGAAACACCTCCGACGGCGTCGGGTCGGCCAGACTCCCCACCCCTGTGCCAGACTCGGCGATGGCCTGGATCCGAACCGTGCCCGACGAGCAGTGGGCGGACGACGCCGACCTGGCCGGCCTCCACCCGGCCGTCGTCGACCCCGAACACGGACGGGTCGACCACATCATGGCCGCACACTCCCTGAACCCCCGTGGCCTCGCCGCCCACCAGGCCCTCTACACGTCGGCCATGGCCGGCACGAAGACGTTCCGCAAGGTCGACCGCGAACTCGTGGCCCTGGTGGTCAGCCTCCAGAACGACTGCCACTACTGAGTGACCCACCACCGGCGCGGTCTGCGCCGGCTCCTCCGCGACGACGACCTGGCGGACGCCATCGAAGCAGACTGGCGCACCGCCCCACTGTCCGACCGACGCCGGGCGATGCTCGACTTCGCCGTCCGGCTCACCACCGAGCCCGGCGCCGTCACCGAGGCGCACCTCGAGCCACTCCGCGCCGAGGGCCTCACCGACCGGGACGTCCTCGACCTCGTCGAGGTGACCGCCTACTACGCCTACGCCAACCGCATCGCCGACGGCCTCGGCCTGACGACGGAGCCCTGGATCCCCGACGAGTAGGAGGAGGGCCGTCCCCCTCTCACTTGCACGTGGGCAGAGGCCCGTCCCCTCTCACGTGCTCTGCGCGCTGGAGGGCGGTGTGGGTGCGGAGCAGCGAGCCGTCGGTCGCCGAGCGGTCCGTGCCCGGCGGCGTCCGTGTCGGGAGGGCTCAGAGCCTCAAGACCGAACCGTCGCCCCCGATGTGTACCCGCCCCCCCGTCGACAGCCCAGCCAACTCGTCGACAGAAACGAGCACCACGGGCACCCCCACGCCGTACAACTCGTCGGCGACGATCGCGCCCAGCGCCACGATGGCGTCCGGCTCCACCATCACGATCGCCAACGGCGCCGTCCCACAGCGCGCCGCCTCGGCGAGGACCGAGCTGCCGCTGCTGGACCCCCGCCCATGAGGCATCACCAGCACCCGGCCGGCGACCGAGGTGCCCGACTGCGGGTGGTGCCGGTCGATGACCTCGCCGGTCGCCGAATCGAGGCCACCCCAGAAGCTGAGCGGCTCGTCCAGGCGCAGCACCTCGCCCGTCACCCCGCCGTCCGGAACGGCAACCTGGACCAGGGGGACCTCAGCCATCGCCGGACCTCTCCCCAGCCGGTGCCCAGAGCAGTTCGTCAAGGACGACACGTCCGGCAACCGCCGACTCGACGCACTCGGACGTGCTGGCGAAGACGACGCCCACCCCGAGGTTGCCCGGGGCGTAGTAGGCCCACTTTCCCGAATCGGTCATGGCGGTCCCGACCGTGTCGGCGAGGATCGGCGTCACGTACGTGCAGGTGTCGGTCACGACCTGCACCCCGGCCTCCTGCAGTTTCCCGGCCCAGCCCCGCTCCTCGACCTCCGCCAGTACCCCGCGTCCCGTCGACACGTACACGTCGACGTCGGGGTGCACGCGCCGGCCCCCCAATGCCTCGACGAGGCGGCCGAACTCCGCCACCGAGTAGTGCGGCGTGCCGAGGCTGACCGTCGCCAGGGTGTCACGGGCCGCGGTCGTGAGGTCGTCCCGTGTGCGACGCAAGTCGTCGAGGGTCACGACGATCTCCTCGACCGGTGGCCGTCCGCCCAAGGCAGCCTCCAGGGTCGGCGCCTCGGGTGTGGCGCCGACCACGTGGAACATGCCCACGCTGCCCCGCGATGCTGCTGCGGCGCCGAGGGACTTGAGCCAATCTTCGCCCGGCGGCTCCTCGAGGCCGGCGACCACCGGGACCCGGGATCCCGTCCGGTGCCCGAGGAACGCCCCGAGCACCGGGGCCAGCACGTGGCTGTCGAGGAGGTCTGGCGGCAGGTCACCCAACCGGAACACGACCGTTGCCAGACGGTTCTCGTCCAGGTGCAGCCCGGCCGCGGGGGCCCGGCCCGTGATCGCCGCACAGATGTCCACGAAGTCGCCGTACCGGTCGGTACGCGCGCCCAACACGGAGTTGGCGAAGGCGATGGCGTTCGACTCGGCCCAGGCCACCTGCTCGCCGAACGCCGGCCGCTCCTCCAGTTGGTACGGCGCACAGGTCCAGGTGGGACGGCACCCCATCGAAACGTAGGCATCCATGAGCCGAGCCGCGAGGCGTCCGTGCTCGGCGTCGCCACGGAACAGGTCCGGATGGAGCAGGTCCAGCGACGAGACGTTGAGGGTCGTGGGCACCGCCACCTCAGCCCCCTCCTCGACCAGGCGCTCGGCGAAGTCGAGCGATGCCCTGCCGTGGAACAGGCACGAGTCGATGTGCGCCCCGCTGACGTCGAGAAGCGACTCGGCGCCCAGTGCCTCGGCAAGCCGCACGACGATGCGCATGGCGGTCCGCATCGCCGGACCGCCACCACCGTCCAGTCGGTCCGCGTCCTCAGGGCTGAGCCGCAGTGTCACGCCAGGTCGACCAGAGTTCAGTACAGGATCTTGTCGAAGAACGCCCGGGTGCGCTCGTGCTTCGGGTTGGTGAAGACGTCCTCGGGCGGGCCCACCTCGACGATCTCGCCCTCGTCGATGAACACCAGTCGGTCGGCGGCCGCCTTGGCGAAACCCATCTCGTGGGTGACCACCACCATGGTCATGCCCTCCGAGGCCAACTCGAGCATGACGTCGAGCACCTCCTTGACCATCTCGGGATCGAGGGCCGACGTCGGCTCGTCGAAGAGCATCACCCTGGGGTCCATGGCCAGCGACCGGGCGATCGCCACCCGCTGCTGCTGGCCACCCGACAACTGCCGCGGGTAGGCGTCAGCCTTCTCCGGGATCCCCACCCTGGCCAGTTGGCGGGTGGCGACCTCGGTCGCCTCGGCCCGGCTGCGGCCGCGGACCTTGCGTTGCGCCAGCGTGATGTTCTCGAGGACCGTCAAGTGCGGGAAGAGGTTGAACTGCTGGAACACCATCCCCACCTCGGCCCGCACGTGGTCGAGGTCCGTGCCGACGTCGGTCAGGGTGAAGCCGTCCACGACGACCTCGCCCTCGGTGGGGACCTCCAGCAGGTTGATGCAGCGCAGCACCGTGGACTTGCCCGACCCGCTGGGACCGACGATGACGACCACCTCGCCCTCGGCGATGTCGAGGTCGACGGTGCGCACGGCGTGGATCGTCTTGTCGAACGTCTTGGAGACACCCTGCAGGCTGACCATCGCCATCTCAGCGCTCCCCCTTCCGATCCCTGGTCATCCGGCGCTCGAGCACGCCCAGGAGCATCGACAGCACCAGCGTGAGAACGAGGTAGATGAACGCCACCACGAAGTAGCCCTCGCGGAACTTGAAGGTGCTGGCCGAGAACTGGCGACCCCGCTGGGTGATCTCGAGCACGCCGAGCACCGACAGCAGCGAGGTGTCCTTCAGGACCGCGATGAAGTCGTTGCCGAGCGGCGGGATGATCGCCCGCATGGCCTGTGGCAGGACCACCGACGACATGGTCTGGCGACGGGTGAGCCCCAGCGACCGGCCCGCCTCGGTCTGGCCGGGCGGGATCGACTGGATGCCGCCCCGGAAGATCTCGGCCATGTAGGCGCCGTAGATGAGGGCCAGGGTCACCGTCGCCCGCATCTGGAAGGAGAGCTCGAGGCCGATCCAGTCGGAGGTCTCGGGGACGACGATGAGCGCCACCGTGAAGATCAGCGGCAGCATCGGGATGCCGCGGATGAACTCGACGTAGGTGCGGGCCAGGTTGCGGACCACCACGTTTCGGGAGAGCTGGCCGATGCCGGCGACGAGCCCGAGGACCAGCGCCATGGCGAACGCCTGGATCGTCGCCACGATCGTGATGCTGAGACCGGGGATGATGCGCTCCCAGGCCAGTGCGTAGTCGTCGCTCTGGACGATCTGGAACGCCATCCAGGCGATCACCGCGCCGATGATGACGCCCCACCAGGGGAACGTGTCCCACCAGGGGCGTTCGTCACTCACCCTCGAGCGGTCACGTGCCGCCTTCACCACCGTCGTCCCCCCGGTCGTCACTCGAACACCATGCCCCCGTGCGGAGGCGCGGTTCGCGACCCTAATGGCTGGTGGACGCCCCCGACGCCCGGACGCGAGGATGTGCCGGATGGAGCCCGACGACGAAGCCGACAACGAAGCCGACAACAAAACCACCCTTGAAGCCGCCAAGTTCCTCCCGACCTCGTACGACCTCGAGACCTCCGAGCAGACGCTGGCCCACTACGAGGCGTGGGCCGCCACCTACGACGCCGAGATCGGCGACGAGAACCGGTATGCCCAGCCCGAGCGGTGCGCCGCCGCGCTCCGCGCCACCGCCACCGGACCCGACGCCCGCATCCTCGACGTCGGCTGCGGCAGTGGGCTCTCCGGAGTGGCGCTGGCCGACGCCGGCTGGACCGCCATCGACGGCTGCGACCTCTCCCCGGCGATGCTGGCGCTGGCAGCCGAGACCGGCGTCTACACCGAACTCCTCGAGGCGGACCTCAACGCCGGACTCGACCTACCCGACGCCGCCTACGACGCGGCGACAGCGGTGGGCGTGTTCTCATTCGGGCACATCCAGCCGGCGGCGCTGCGCGACGTGCTGCGCGTGGTGCGGCCGGGCGGTGCCGTGGTGGTCGGGCTTAACGACCACTACTGGGACGAGGGCGCGATGCCAGCCGAACTCGACGCCATCGAGGCGGAGGGGCTGGCCACGGTCACCGACCGGTCCCGCCAACGCAGCGAGGTTCCGGTCGCCGTCGGCTGGGGGTCGCACCCCGTGGGGTCGACGACCACGACCTCCATCCCGTTGCTGCGGGCCACATCGGCCATCCGCCGTCCGGTCTGGTCGGGTCCACCACCCACGACGACCACACCTCGCTCGGAGTGGACGTGCAGTTCGAGGTTGCAGCCCACACCACAGAACGTGCACACGGTGGTCGAGACGTGCTGCGCCTCCTCGTCCCAGGTGCCCTCCTCGCGCATGTCGTGTTCGGTCTTGAACACGAGCGCCCCGGTTGGGCAGACGCCGATGCAGTTGCCGCAGTAGACGCACGCCGAGTCGGGCAGGCTCACGTCGAACTCGGTCGAGATGTGCGCCCCGAAGCCCCGGCCGGCGGTGGCGATGGCAAAGGTGTGCTGGGCGTCCTCGCCGCAGGCCTCGACGCACTTGTAGCAGAGGATGCAGCGCTCGTAGTCGCGGACGTACAAGTCGTCCTGGACCTTCGGTGGTTGCGCCACGGTGGCGATCTCGGCCTTGTCGCCCATCCGCGACGGGTCGGCGCCGTAGTGCACCATCCAGTCCTTCACCTCGGCGCTGGCCCGGTCGAGTTCAACCGAGGAGGCCAGCAACTCGTACACCATCCGCCGGCTGGTGCGGACCCGTTCGGAGTCGGTCGACACGACCATGCCGTCCTCGGCCTGGCGGGCGCAGGACGGAACCAGCACCCGCGAGTTCTCGACCTCGACGACGCAGACCCGGCAGACGTTGACCGGGGTCAGGTTCTCGGCCCAGCAGAGGGTGGGGGTGTCGATGCCCTCCTGTCGGCAGGCGTCGAGGATCGTCGACCCCTCCGACACGCGGACGGTCTGTCCGTCGATGGTGAGCTCGACGAGCGGACGGGGCGCGGCAACCGGGACGTCGTTCATCGTGAACCCTCCAGCAGTCCGAGGTCGAGGGCGGAGCGCACGGCACCGGCGGCGGTCTGGCCGAGGCCGCAGATGGAGGCGTCGCGCATCACGGCCGCGAGGTCGTCGAGCAGGTCGCGCTCGTCGTCGAGGGAGGCGTCGTCGCGGAGCCTGGCCAGGACCTCCTCCTGGCGGATCGTGCCGACCCGGCAGGGCACGCACTGACCGCACGACTCGTCGCGGAAGAACTCGGCGACCCGGCGGACCGTGTCGACCATGTCGTCCTCCTCGCCGAAGACCATCACGACGCCGGAGCCCAGCGACACGCCAGCGGCCCGTGTGTCCTCGAGGGTGAGCGGGAGGTCGAGCTGCTCGGAGCGCACGAAGAACCCGGCAGCGCCGCCCAGCAGCACGGCGTGCGGCTCGTCGGCGCCGACGACGCCGCCGGCCGCCTCGAGCACGCCGCGCAACGTGATCCCGAACTCGTGCTCGTAGACGCCCGGGCTGGCCACACGCCCGCTGAGGCAGAACAGTCGGGTGCCCGGCGACCGCTCCGTGCCGGTCGCCGCGTAGGCGGCGCCGCCGCCGAGAACGATCGGCAGCACGTTGACCAGCGTCTCGACGTTGTTGATGGCGGTGGGCTCGCCGAACAGGCCGTGGGTGGTCGGGAAGGGGGGCTTGTTGCGCGGCTCACCGCGGAAGCCCTCGATCGAGTTGAACAGCGCCGTCTCCTCGCCGCAGATGTAGGCGCCGGCGCCGCTGCGCAGGTCGATGTCGAAGCGCAGCCCGGACCCGGCGACGTCGCCGCCGAGCAGGCCGGCCGCCCGGGCGGCGTCGATGGCGTTGCGCAGCCGGGCGGTGGCCACCGGGTACTCGCCACGGATGTAGAGCCAGCCCTGCTCGGCGCCGATGGCCGTGCCGGCGATGGTCATGGCCTCCACCAGCGAGAAGGGGTCGCTCTCCATGACCACGCGGTCCTTGAAGGTGCCGGGCTCCGACTCGTCGGCGTTGCACACCAGGTGGCGGGGGCGTCCCTGCTGGTCGGCCACGCCGCGCCACTTGAGGCCGGTCGGGAAGGCGGCACCGCCGCGGCCGGAGAGGCCCGCGGCGGTGACCTCCTCGATGACCCGCTCGGGACCCATCGCGAGCGCCGCCCCGAGCGCCGTGTAGCCGCCGTGGGCCCGGTAGTCGTCGAGGCTCTCGGGGTCGACGACGCCAACGCGGGCCAGCAGGGCGAGGTCCGGCGAACCCGCCTGTGGGGCCGGTGTCGACGGCGTCGAGTCGCGGGACGAGATCGCCACCGCGACCTCGTCCACGCCGCCCGGGGCGACCGTCAGGTCGGCGTCGCCGGTGCGCTGGACGAGCACGGCAGGGCCCCGCTCGCACTGCCCGAGGCAGGGGCTGGCCTTCGCGTGGTGGCCGGCGGCCCGGAGGTCGTCGATGAGGCCGACGGCGCCGAGGGGGCGACAGGCCACGTCGTCGCAGACGTGGACGGTGTCGGCGGCCTCCGGGGGCTCGTGGGTGAAGAGGTGGTAGAAGGTCGCCACGCCCCAGGCCTCGGCGGGCGGCACCTCGAGCTGGCGGCAGGCGTAGTCGAGGCCACCGGGGCTGATCCACCCGGACGCCCGCTGGACGGCGTGCAGGGCCGGCAGCAGCAGGTGGCGCCGCTCACGGGTCCGCGAATGGCCTGCGTAGACGAGGCGCTCGCCCTCGGCGACCACGACCGGCCCGAGGTCGCCGACGACGGCGTCGACCGCCGCCCGCTCGTCCTCGGTGGGCTCGGCGTCGCCGAACTTCAGGTCAGGCACGATGGCCCCCGGGCATCACCTCAGGCATCGACCAGGGTCTCCAGCTTGTCGACCCGGATGGCCGCCGCCTTGAACTCGGCGGTCCCGGCCTTCGGGTCGTGGGCGTCGCTGGTGAGCTTGTTGACGTCGGCCAGTTCGGGGAAGTGGAACGTCGTGAACGCCAGGCCCTTCTGGAGGCTGGCGTCGATGGCGACGGTCATCTCGATGGAGCCCCGGCGGGACGACACCTGGACGCGTTCGCCCGCTTCGACACCGAGTGCCGACGCGTCGGCGGCCGAGAGGTCGAGGGCCTCGCCGGTGCGGATCGGCGAGTTGTACTTGTCGGTCTGGACGCCGGTGTTGTACGAGTCGAGCGCCCGGCCGGTGGTGAGTCGCAGCGGGAACTCCTCGGACAGTTCGTCGACCGGCGGCTGCCACGGAATGCACGAGAACGGCGCCGGGCGGCCCCCCACGGGGTCCTCCCAGAGGCGCCCGTGCAGGAAGGGGCTGCCCGGGTGGTCCTCCTCGGGGCACGGCCACTGGATGCCGCCCTCCTCCTCGATGCGCGCCCACGACATGCCGGTGTGCATCGGCGAGAGCGGCCGCAACTCGTCCCAGAGCTCCTCGGCCGTGGGCCGACCCCAGTCCGGGGCCCCCATGTGCTCGGCCAGGGCGGCGACGATGTCGACCTCCTGGCGGGCCTGGCCGGGCGGCGGGACGGCGGCCCGGGTGCGCTGGACGCGGCGCTCGCTGTTGGTGACGGTGCCGTCCGACTCGGCCCAGCCGAGGGCGGCGGGCAGGACGACGTCGGCCATCTCGGCGGTGCGGGTCATGAAGACGTCCTGGACGACCATGACGTCGAGCCGCTCCATGAGGGCACGGGCGTGGTTGGCGTCGGCCTCGGAGTCGACCGGGTTCTCGCCGATGACCCAGAGGGCCTTGAGTTCGTCGCGGCCCATAGCCTCGAACATCTGGGTGAGGTTCCAGCCGTTGGCAGCGGGAATCGACGTGCCCCAGGCGGCCTCGAACTTGGCCCTCGCCGCATCGTCCTCGACGTCCTGGAATCCGGGCAGCTTGTTGGGGAGGGCGCCCATGTCGCCGCCGCCCTGGACGTTGTTCTGGCCGCGCAGCGGGCAGAGGCCCGAGCCCCAGCGGCCCACGTGGCCGGTGAGCAGGGCCAGGTTGCAGAGCGACAGGACGTTGTCGACGCCGGTGTGGTGCTCGGTGATGCCGAGGGTCCAGAGGATCTGTGCGGTGGGCGCCGTGGCGTAGGCGTGCGCCATCTCGCGGATGGCGGCGGCGGGGACCCCGGTGACCTCTTCGGTGCGCTCGAGCGTCCACTCGTCGACATAGTCGGCGAACTCGTCGAAGCCGGTGGTCGCCCGGTCGACGAACTCCCGATTGACGAGGCCGGCGGCGATGATCTCACGCGCCACCCCGTGGGCGAGGGCGATGTCGGTCCCGACGTCGATGCCCAGCCAGACGTCGGCGAACTTGGCCGAGGCCGAGCGGCGCGGATCGACCGCCCACATGCGGGCACCGTTGCCGATGCCCTGGAGGACGTGGTGGAAGAAGATGGGGTGTGCGGCGCGCGCGTTGGAGCCCCAGAGGAGGATGACGTCGGTCTCCTCGATCTCCTGATACGAGGAGGTGCCGCCGCCCGCTCCGAAGACCGTCGCCAGACCGACGACGCTGGGAGCGTGTCAAGTTCGATTGCAGCTGTCGATGTTGTTCGAGCCGATGACCCGTCGGGCGAACCGCTGGGCGGCGTAATTCACCTCGTTAGTGGTCTTCGAGCAACTGAACATGCCGAAGGCCGAAGGACCGTGGGCGTCGACCACGGAGCGGAACCCAGAGGCGGCCCGCTCGAGGGCCTCCTCCCAGGTCGCCTCGCGCAACCGCCCGTCCTCGCGGACCATCGGCGTCGTCAGACGCTGACCCATGCTCTCCCCCAGATGGTTGGTCGTCCCGCCGGATGGCGGGGCACCGGAAACCTAGCGCGGTCGCGCCGGCTTCGGTTTCCTATCGGTGGTTCTACCGCCCCTGCCAGTGAGGGTCGCGTCCCTCGCTGAAGGACCGGGGGCCCTCCTCGGCGTCCTCCGAGGACAGCATCCGCTCGTAGGCGGCCAACCCACCGGACCGCAGGTGGGCGAACGCCCCGTCCAGTGGGAGGGCGCGGGTCTCGCGGTCGACCGCCATGACCGCCTCGACCGCCAGGGGCGCCGCCGCCACGATCCGCCCGGCCATCGCCCCCGCCTCCTCCAGCAGTCGGTCGGCGGGGACGACGGCGTTGACGAGCCCCCAGCGCAGGGCCTCGGCGGCGTCCATCCGGCGGCCGGCGTACAGCACCTCGTTGGCGATCGCCGGAGGCAGGATCCTCGGGAGCCGGATGGCACCGGCGTCCGGGATGATCCCCAGACTCGTCTCGGGGAGGAAGAAGGCGGCGTGCTCGGCGGCCACCACCAGGTCGGCGGCCATGGCGATCTCGAAGCCGCCCCCGACCGCCAGGCCGTTGACGGCACAGATGACCGGCTTGTTGCGCCCCGGCAGCTCGGGGAAGCCGCCGAAGCCGCCCTCCCCGTAGTCGGCCTCGAAGTCCTCGCCCTCGGCGGCGGCGTTCAGGTCCCAGCCGGCCGAGAAGAACCGCTCACCGGCGCCGGTGAGGATCGCCACCCGCAGTGACGGATCGTCGCGGAAGTCGGCGAACACGCCGCTGAGCACCCGGCTGGTGGCGGCGTCGATGGCATTGGCCTTGGGGCGGTCCAGCAGGACCTCGAGGATCCCGTCGTGCGACGTGGTGGTCACCGGATTGCCCATCAGGCGCCTTCCTCCACGCCGGCGACCGTGACCAGGGCATCGGCCACGACCGCACCGTCCGGGCACGCCAGCAACGGGTTGACCTCGACCTCCACCAGGTCGGGACGGGACAGCACCAGGTCCTGCAGTCGCTCCACGACCCCGATGATCGCATCCACGTCGGCAGCGGGTCGACCACGGTGGCCGGCCAGCAGCGGGGCGACCGCCAGGTCCTCGAGGGCGCGGCGAACGTCGTCTGCGTCGACAGGGAGGACGAGCGACCGGGTTTCGCGGAGCACCTCCACCAGGGTGCCGCCCACACCCAGCGTGAGCAACCAGCCGACGGGGGGCTCCCGGCGCACGTCCAACAGCAGTTCGGCAACGGCATCGACGACCTGTGCCTCCACGAGGACCGTGCCACCCAGCTCCCCGGCCGCCGCGGCGACCGCCGGACCGTCGGCCAGGTCGAGGACCACGCCACCAGATTCGCTCTTGTGGACGAGCCCGGTCGCCTTGACGACCACCGGGAAGCCGATCCGCGCCGCCACCGCGTCGGCCTCGGAGGCCGGAACCTCCTCCCCCGGCGGCACCGGAAGGCCGGCGTCGCCGAGGAGCCGCTTGGACGCCACCTCGTGCAGCACCTCGGGCGCACCGGGCAGCGCCGTGGCGGGGCTGGGGGCGCCCCGGGGCTCGTGACGCCCCCACCGGACAGCCGCCTCGATGCCCGCGAGGGCGGCGTCGATGCCCCGCACCGGAATCAGGCCCAGGTCGACCGCCGCCTGCTCGGCGGCGGCCGGCAGGTTCTCGGCCATCGAGCCCACCAGCAGCGCAGGCGTCCCGCTGGCCGCCCGGGCGGCGCCGAAGGCCCGCAGGGTCGGCCACCACGTCGCGTCGTCGAGTCCCACCGAGGGGAAGTCGAGCACCAGCAGCGAGGCGTCGAATGCCCCGTCCAGCACCGCCGTGAAGCAGTTGCCGAGCGCCTCCTCGTCGCCCCAGATGAAGGTGTGGTAGTCGAGCGGGTTCGCGACCGACACGAACTCGGAGAGCGTCCCGGCGATCCGTCGGGCCTGCTCCTCCGGGAAGTCCGGGAAATCGAGGTCGAGACCCGCGGCCTGGTCGGCGACGACCGACGCCTCACCACCCGAGCAACTCAGGCTCACCACGCGGTTCCCGGACAGCGGCCCGAGCGAGGTCAGGACATGGAGCGCGTCGAGCAGTCCGGGGATCGAGTCGACGCGGTGCACGCCGAGGCGCCCGAACAGCGCCGAGTAGGCGACGTCGCTCCCCACCATCGACCCGGTGTGGGAGGCGGCGATCCGCGCACCGGCGTCCGAAGTTCCCGTCTTGAGCGCCACCACGGGCACCGCGCGCGCGGCGGCGACGGCGCAGGCCGCCGAGAAGCGCTCGACGTCGTGGAGCGCCTCGATGTGGAGGCCGATGCCAGTCACCGCCGGGTCCGCGACCAGTGCCTCGAGGCAGTCCTCGATGCCGACGCCGGCCTGGTTGCCGAGCGTCAACAGGTGGGCGATCGACATGGGTCGGGTCTGCATCGTGAGGTTCAGGCCGATGTTGCCGCTCTGGGTGACAAGGGCGATCCCCCGGTCGGCGCGGCCGAGGCCCTGCTGGTCGGGCCACAGGGCCGCCCCGGCGACCGCCGAGACCGTGCCGTAGCAGTTGGGTCCGACCACCGGCATGTCCCCGGCGGCAGCCACCAGTTCCGCCTGCAGGCGGGCGCCCTCGGCCCCCACCTCGGCGAAGCCCGAGGCGTAGCAGACCGCCGCACCCGAACCCCGTGCCGCCAGGCGGCCAACCACGTCGATCGTGGCCTCCCGGTTGACTGCCACGAGCGCCGCATCCGGCGCCCCCGGCAACTCGTCGACGCTCCGGTACGCGGGCAGGCCGCACACCTCGCCCCGCGTCGGGTGGACCGGCCAGAGGTCGCCCTCGAAGCCGAGGGCCAGGCACTGCTCGATGGCGGTCCGGGCGGCGCTGGTGCCGTCCCAGATCCGGTCGACCCGGGCGTCGCGCCAGATTCGCTCCAGCGGCAACTCGTCCATGAGCCCCATGCCGCCGAGGACCTGGATGGCCTCGTCCGACACGAACTGGAGCATCTCGGTGGCGGAGATCTTGGCCATGGCGGCGTCGCCGTCGGTCATGCGGTCCTGGTCCATGAGCCAGGCGGCCCGGTAGGTCATCAACTCGGCCTCGACCAGCTTGGTCTGCATGTCGGCCAGCTTGAACGAGACGGCCTGGAACTTGCCGATCTTCTGGCCGAACTGTTCCCGGTCCGCGGCCCACTCGAGTGCGACCGACAGGGCCCGGTCGGCCCGGCCGAGGGCGATCGCGGCCACCTGCAGGCGGGGGGCGCCCAGCCACTCGTTCGCCACCTCGAAGCCCCGATGCTCCTCCCCCAGGACCTTCGAGGCCGGCACCCGACAGTCGTCGAAGTTGAGGATCATGTTGTGGTAGCCGCGGTTCGAGACGCAGTTGTAGCCCGGCGCCACGTCGAGCCCGGGCGTGTCGTGGTCGACCAGGAAGGAGGTGATGAGCTTCTTCGGGCCGCGGGTCGTCTCCTCCTCGCCGGTGGCGGCGAACAGGATCGTGTAGTCGGCCAGGTCGGCGTGGCTGATGAAGTGCTTGGTGCCGTTGATGACGTAGTCGTCGCCGTCCCGCTCGGCGCGACAGGTCATGCCCCGCACGTCGGAGCCGGCGCCCGGCTCGCTCATCGCCAGGCAGTCCACCCGCTCGCCCCGGATGGTGGGCAGCAGGTACTCCTCGACCTGGTCGTCGACGCACGCCTGGAGGATGTTGGACGGTCGGGCGACGATGTAGTGGAGGGCGTACTGGGTCCAGCCGAATGCCCGGTCGACCATCGCCATGGTGAGGTTGTCGAGGCCACCGCCGCCGAGATCAGCCGGCATGTTGGGGGCGTAGATCCCGGCGGCGAGCGCCGTGTGGCGGATCTGCTCGACGAGTTCCGACGGAACGTCGCCGAGTCGCTCCACCTCGTCCTCGTGCGGGACCAGCTCCCGCTCGACGAAGGTGCGAACGGTGTCGACGATCATCTCCTGCTCGTCGGTCGGTGCGAAGTCCATTGGCGCTCCTGGGGCGGGTCGTGAAGGAAGGAAGTGAGGAGGTGTCGGGGATCGGGCCTCAACCCAGGGACATGACCCGCCCGACCTGGGGCGGGATGTCGAGGTCGGCGTGGGCGGCGGCGACCGCGGCCAGTGCCGCCGCCGAACCCTCGAGGATCGGGGCGGTGCGTCCCGCCTTCATGTCGACGTGGAGCAGCATCTGCTCGGTCGTGGCCAGGGGCTCGCCGGTGACGGCGTGCGCCATGGCGTGGAAGAAGTGGAGGCGCTTGGCGTCGAAGCCCAGGACCTGCGTGGTGACCCGCAGCGGCTCCCCCAGCGACGCCTCCCGCAGGTAGTTGATGTGGGTCTCGGCAGTGAAGAAGGAGTGCCCCGACGAGCGGTAGTCCTCGTCGATCCCGATGAAGCGGAAGAACTTGTCGGAGGCCCAGCCGAAGGCGGTCAGATAGGCCCACTCGGACATGTGACCGTTGTAGTCGACCCAGTCGGGCTCGACCTCGCCCCGGTAGAGGTCCAGCGGGGCGTCGATGGCGTCACCCGACGTCCACGGTGCCGCCAGTGACGCCTCGTGGATCCGGGCCTCCCGCTCGGCCACGATCCGTCCCGCACCCAGGTCGAGCGGCCGGAGTGCCCGCATCACGTTGATCACGTAGTCGTCCCGCAGTCGCTCGAGCTCGGCGATGGAACGCCCATCGGCCTGCTCGAGGCACCCGTCGGCCATGGCCTCGACCAGCTCGTCGGTGAGTTCGGGGGCGACCAGCTTCGTCCACGGAAGCTTCAGGGTCGGACCGAACTGACGCAGCATGTGGCGCATGCCCTGCTCGCCGCCGGCCAGGTGGAAGGTGAGGTTGGATCCCATGCCGGCCCAGCGCAGGCCCGGGCCGTAGGCGACGGCGTCGTCCAGTTCCTGCGTGGAGGCCACGCCGTCGTTCACGAGATGGAGCACCTCCCGCCACAGCGCCTCCTGGAGGCGGTCCGAGAGGTAGCCCTCGATCTCGGTGCGCACCAGCAACGGGTGCATGACGAGATCGTCGTAGTGGGCGTGGGCGGCGTCCAGCGCCGCAGGCGACGTCTGCTCGCCGGCCACGATCTCGACGAGCGGCAACAGGTAGACGGGGTTGAACGGGTGGCCGATCAGGATCCGTTCGGGGTGGTCGCAGCCCTCCTGGAGCCGGGTCGGCAGCAGTCCCGAGGAACTCGAGGCGATGACGACGTCGGGGCCGGCGCGAACGAGAGCCGGGCCCGGTCGGCACCGGCAAAGAGTCCGAGCCGGGTGGCCGACGGCCAGGCCCGGTCGACCGCGTCCCTGAGTCGCTCCTCGGCGCCGGGGGCCGGGTCCCAGGCGACCACGTCGTGACCGCGGGCCAGCACGCGCACCGACCAGCCGACACCGATCACACCGGTCCCGACAACGCCGATCGTGCGACGGTCGGATCGCTGCTCGCTCAAGCCACCCTCCTCCGGTCGGGGTGCCGGATCAGCCGAGCTTGAGCGTCTGGCGGGCCTCGGCCGGCGTCTGGACCGACGCCCCCATGAGCTCCACGATCCGCGCGACCTTCTCGACCAGCTGGGCGGTGGTGGCCAGCACCCCGCGCTCCAGGTACAGGTTGTCCTCGAGGCCGACGCGGACGTGGCCGCCCAACATGACCGACTGTGCCGCCATCGGCATCTGCATGGGGCCAAGGCCGAACGACGTGAACTCGGCCTCGTCGGGGAGCCGGTTCACCATGGCCTGCAGGATCCCGACGTCGAGCGGAGTGCCGTAGGGGATCGACAGGCAGAGTTGGATCCAGTAGGGAGCGTCGATGAGGCCCTCGTGGATCATGGTCTCGGCGAACCAGAGGTTTCCGGTGTCGAAGACCTCGAGTTCGGGACGGACGCCGAGCTCGCGGACCCGCTCGGCCATGATCCGCAGCATGTCGGGGGTCGAGACATACACCTCGTTGTTGTTGCCGAAGTTCAGCGACCCGCAGTCCATCGAACAGATGTCGGGGCGGATGGCCTCGACGTGGGCCAGCCGCTCCAGCCCGCCGACCAGGTCGGTGCCCGCCTGCCAGGCCATCGGGTCGTCGTCGGGGCCGACAACCAGGTCACCGCCCATTCCGGCCGTGAGGTTGATGACCACCTCGTCGTCCTGCTCACGGATCCGCTCGACCACCTCCCGGTAGAGGGCGACGGTCCGGGTGCCCTTGCCGGTCTCCGGATCGCGGACATGGCAGTGCACGATGGCCGCTCCCGCCCTGGCCGCCTCCAGCGCCGAGTCGGCGATCTGCTGTGGCGTCACCGGCACGTGTTCACTGCGCCCGGCGGTGTCGCCGGCACCGGTCACGGCACAGCTGATGATGACGTTCCGATTCATTCCACGCACGGTCATCGTCGAACCTCCACTCCGTGAATCGGCCCCCGGTGCCTGCCAACCGGCCGTCGCCGGCACGAATGCCGCGACACCCCCGGGGTTCCACTCCATTGCCAGCCCGGGGCTTCCTGCGTAGGCTGCCCGACGGTCCGCGAAGGCTACCCCGCCGCCCGCAAACACGTTGCCGGCGCCGGCGTGCCGAAGGAGCAGACGACCATGAAGATCCTCTTTGCCGACGCTCTCCCCGAGGAGTCGATAGACCAGTTACGCGCCCGGGGCGACGAGTGCGAGGTCCGTGCCGGCCTCGGCGCCGACGACCTGCCCGACGCCATCGGCGGCTTCGACGTCCTCGTCGTCCGGAGCACCAGGGTCACCGCCGACACCATCGCCGCCTCCAACCAGTTGGGGCTGATCGTCCGCTCAGGCGCCGGCACCAACACCATCGACATCGAGGCGGCCGCCGACTCCGGCATCTACGTCTGCAACGTGCCCGGCACCAACTCCCTGGCGGTCGCCGAACTCACGATGGGCCTCCTCCTGGCGCTCGACCGGCACATCGCCGACGCCACCGCCGACCTGCGCAACGGCACCTGGAACAAGAAGGCCTACAGCAGTGCCGACGGCGTCCACGGCAAGACCCTCGGCATCATCGGCCTCGGCGAGATCGGCCTGGCCGTCGCCGAGCGGGCCCGCAGCTTCGGCCTGACGGTCCTCGCCGAGCGGAAGCCGGACCGCCGACCCGACGTCGAGGCCCGCATCCGCGCCTCCGGCGTGCGGCTGGTCGACAGCCAGGACGAGTTGGTCCGCACCTCGGACATCGTCTCGATCCACGTGCCCGGCGGCGCCAGCACCGCCGGCCTGGTCGACGCCGCCTTCCTCGACCGGATGCGGGACGGCGCCATCCTGCTCAACACCAGCCGCGGCGAGGTCGTCGACGAGGCCGCCCTGATCGCCGCCATGGACGCCAGGGGCATCCGTGCCGGCCTCGACGTGTTCTGCGACGAGCCCGGCGGCGGAACCGGCGAGTTCACCTCCGCCCTGGCGCAGCACCCCAACGTCGTCGGCACCCACCACATCGGTGCCTCGACCCAGCAGGCCCAGGAGGCCACGGCCGTCGGCACCATCGACGTGATCGAGGCCTACCGGGTTGGCGACCTGCTCAACTGCGTGAACGTCTCCCCGACCCGCACGGGTACGGCCACGATCATCCTGCGCCACTACGACCGGGTCGGCGTGCTGGCCAGCGCCCTCGAGGTGCTGCGGGCCGCTGAGATCAACGTCCAGACGATGGAGAACCGGGTCTTCAAGGGCTCGAACGCCGCCATCGGCATCATCGACGTGATCGGGAGCGTCTCCGAGGACCTCGTCCGCGATCTGGCCGGACTCGAGCACGTCATCCAGGTTCAGGCGTCGGAACGAGACGCATGAGCGCCAGCGAGATCCTCCGGCCCTTTCCCGGGCTGGTGGTGGATCCCGGCTGGGCCGAACGCGTCGTCTCGGGCCCCTACGACGCCTACACCCCTGCCCAGCGGGCCGCCATGGCCGCCCAGAACCCCTACAGCTTCCTGCACGTGACCCGGTCGCAGGAGGACATCCCGCCCGAGCAGCGCGACGACGTCGACGGGCTCGTCGACTACTGCGCCGCCTCGATGCAGCGGCTGTACGACGCCGGCGCATACCTGGCGTACGACGCCCCGACGCTCTTCCTCTACCGGATGGGCATCGACACCCCCGAGGGCCGGCACGAGCAGACGGGGATCATGGGCCTCGTGCCCGTCACCGAGGACGGTGATTGCAGGGTCCTGCGCCACGAGGCCGTCCGACCGGGCCGCACCGACCTGCTGGCACGCCACCTGCTGGCGGTCGGCGCCTCGTCCAGCCCGATCTCGCTCACGTTCCGCTCCGACGACGACCTGGAGGCGGTCATCGCCCGGTGCTGCGAGGGCACACCGGTACTCGACTCCCACCACGAGGGCGTCGACCAGGTGGTCTGGACGCTCGACGGTGCCGCCGCCGACGAGCTGGTCGCTGCGTTCGGACAGCGGACCCTGTACGTCACCGACGGCCACCACCGTCTGGCGGCGTCCGTCGACGCCCGCTCGCGTGTCACCGACCGGCCCGACGACGGCCCGCTGGAGTGGATCCAGGCGGTGCTGTTCGCCGACGAGCAACTCCTCGTCCTGCCCTTCCATCGGCTGGTGGGCGACCGGGCGGGCCGCACCCCTGGCGAGGTGGTCGAGGCCCTCGGGGCCTGCGGGGCCCTCGCCCCCGCTACCGATGCCGCGGCTGCCCGCCCGACCTCGCCCGGCCGTGCCGGCGTGTACGTGGCCGGCGACTGGTGGACGCTGGAGCTGCCCGACGCCGCCGGTGACCGCGCCGTCGACGCCCTCGACGTCTCGCGACTCCAGGACGGCGTCCTCGCACCGGTCTTCGGGATCACCGACCCCGGCAACGACCCGATGATCGACTACGTGCCGGACCCGGTCGGCGTCGAGGCCCTGGTCGAGCGCTGCGACGAGGACGGCCGCATCGGCTTCGTCCTCCACCACACCTCGGTAGCCGAGCTCATGGACGTCGCCGACGCCGGCGACCTCATGCCACCCAAGTCCTCCTACTTCGAGCCCAAGCCCCGCTCCGGCGTCTTCGTCCGGCGCCTCGAACGCGAGGGCGCGGTGTCGGGAGCGCCCGGCTCTTGACCCGCAGGCCCGGACACGTGCCGATCGGTGGCAGGATCCGGGTCGACCGCCGATCGACGCAGGGCGCGGCCCGTCCACGGCCGTTGCCGATCGGTGGCAGGATCCGGGCATGAGCCGGCCGGACGTCCACCGTGCGCTGCTCCAGTACCCCCTCGGCGGCGACCGCCAGTGGGTCGCCTTCGACGCGCCGATCGACACCATCCTCGCCGACGAGTTGCGAGACGTCCCCGACGCCATGCGCGCCGCCGAGCGGGCGGCGGCCGATGGCCACTGGGTGGTCGGCATGGTCTCGTACGACGCCGGCCCGGCCTTCGACGAGGCCATCCGCTCGGCCCGGGTCCGCCGCGTGCCCCTGGTCTCGTTCGGGGTGTTCGACGCCCCACTCCCGGCCACCCGGCCGGCGGCCAGTGGCGGCTACCACGTCGGACCGTGGGTGCCGAACCGCTCGCACCCCGCCTACCTGACCTCGATCCGGACGATCCGCGAGCTGATCGCCGCCGGCGAGACGTACCAGGTCAACCACACGCTCCGACTGCGCTCCCCCTTCAGCGGCGACCCGCTCGGCCTGTTCGCCGACCTGGTCCGGGCCCAGCGGGCCGACCATGCCGCCTACCTCGACCTCGGCGACCGGGCGGTGTGCTCGGCCTCGCCCGAGCTGTTCGTACGGAAGCAGGGACGCCGGATCGTGTCGAAGCCCATGAAGGGCACCATCGGCCGGCACCCCGACCCCGAATGGGACGCCCTCGCCGCCCAGCACCTCTCCCGGTCCGAGAAGGACCTGGCCGAGAACACCATGATCGTCGACATGGTCCGCAACGACCTGGGGCGCATTGCCGACCCGGGGTCGGTCCGGGTGACGGCGCTGCACACGGTCGAGACCTACCCCACGGTCCACACCATGACCTCGACGGTCGTGGCCGACACCGACGTCGGCCTCTGCGAGGTCTTCGACGCCCTGTTCCCCGGCGCCTCGATCACCGGCGCCCCCAAGGTCAGGACCTCGGAGATCATCGAGGCGCTGGAGGGTGACGGCCGCGGCGTCTACACGGGCGCCATCGGTGCAGTCGCCCCCGACGGTTCGATGGAATTCAACATCGCCATCCGGACGGTGTGGGTCGACCGCGAGCGCGGGCAGGCCGAGTACGGCGTGGGCGGCGGCATCGTCTGGGACTCCGACCCGCACGAGGAGTGGCGCGAGGTCGAGCACAAGAGCCGCGTACTGGGGCGGGCCCGCTCGGACTTCCGACTCCTGGAGACGATGGCGTGGCGGCCCGGCACCGGCGTCGATCGGCGAGCCCGGCACCTTGCCCGTCTCGCCACGTCCGCCGACCACTTCGACATCGGCCTCGACCTGGTGGCGATCGAGGAACTCCTCGACGGCGTGGCAGCCGACGGGCCCCGTCGGCTCCGGCTTCTGGTGGCGCCCAACGGCCACGCCGAACTGCAGGTCCTCGACCTCCCCGACATCGGGTCCGAACCGTGGCGGGTCCCACTCGACGCGGAGCCGGTCCCGAGCGAGCACGAGTTCCTGTTCCACAAGACCACGGTCCGCGAGGTCTACGACAACGCCGGGCGCCGCTTTCCCGACGCGCCGGACGTGCTGCTCTGGAACGAGGTCGGCGAACTCACCGAGACGACCATCGGCAACCTGGTCCTCGAGTTGGACGGGCGCCTGGTGACGCCACCGGTCTCGTGCGGGCTGCTGCCCGGCACCTTCCGCGCCCACCTCCTCGACGAGGGGACCATCGCCGAACAGGTGCTGCGACGCGAGGACCTGGCACGGGCCACAGCCGCCTGGATGGTCAACGCCGTACGCGGCTGGGTCGAGATCGACGTGGACACCTCGCTGGAGCCCGCGGCAGCCCCCAGCCTGGAACAGCGAGGCTGACCCCGACGGAATCCAGGGAGGGGCCGCCTGGTTCAGCCCCGGCGGCGCCGGACCTCCTCGGTCACGGCGGGGATCACCTGGTGGAGGTCGCCGATCACGGCCCAGTCGGCCCGCGTCACCATGTTGGCTTCGGGGTCGGTGTTGATGGCCAGGATGTGCTTCGAGGCCATGGCGCCGACCCAGTGCTGGATGGCGCCGGAGATGCCGCTGGCGATGTAGACGACCGGCGCGATACGCGTGCCCGTCTGGCCGACCTGGTCCGAGTGTGGGCGCCAGCCGTTGTTGGTGACCGCACGCGAGCACCCGACCACACCACCCAGCTCGGCGGCCAGCTCCTCCAGCGGTGCGAAGGCCTCCGCCGAGCCGACGCCCCGACCGCCGCCGACGACCACCGGAGCGGTCGAGAGCGTGATGCCCTGGGTGAGCACGACCCGGTCGGTGACGAGGGTCCGGGCCAGTGAGGGGTCGAGGTCCGGCGCGAACGGCGAGACCGTCCCGGCCGCCGGTGCCGCCGCCGGTGCCGCCTCGACGGCGTGGTGGGCGACGGAGACGACCTTGCGGCCGGCGGTGAGGGTGGCGTCCTCGAGCAGCGAGCCACCCCACTGGATGCGGGTCATCGACCATGAGTCGCCGCCGGGCTGGATCGAACGGCAGTTGGCGACGAACGGCTCGTCGAGGCGGGCCGCCACGTGGGCGAGGACCTCGTTGCCCCGGTCGGTCCCGCAGGCGGCGACGGCGACGGCGTCGACCGCCTCGGCCAGTTGCGCCAGCGTGGCGCCCCACGCCTCGGGGCCGTAGTCCGTGAGCAGGTCGTGTGCGGCCACGTGCACCGCCTCGGCGCCGTAGGCCGCCAGGTCGGCGGCAGCGGTGTCGGCGCCGTTGCCGATCACCACCGCCTCGCACGGTGCGCCGAGGCGTTCCGCCAGGTCACGGGCGAAGGTCAGCGCCTCGAGCGATGCCTCGGCGAGGGCGCCCCGGTCGTGGTCGCAGAGGACGAGCAGTGCGCCGCTCATGCCAGCACCCCCAGCTCCTCGAGGACATCCACCACGGCGGCGGCGGCGTCCGGCCCCTCGCCCAGGATGACCGTCTCGCTGACCTGCTCGACCGGGCGGTGGAGCCGGACCCGGTCCTGGCCGCCGGCGTCGACGACCTGCTCGCTGGTCGCCAGCTCGGCCTTCTTGGAGGCCAGCCGGCCCTTCATGGTCGGGTAGCGGGGCAGGTTGATGCCCTCCTTGACGCCGAGCACCGCCGGCGTCGGGACCTCGTAGACCTCGAAGCCGCCGTCGATCTCGCGGCGGGCCGTGACGGGGCCGTCACCGACGTCGATGCCCTTGATGCCGTTGACGATCGGCCGACCGAGGGCGTGGGCCACCCGGACGCCGACCTGGAAGCCACCGGCGTCGGCCGACTCGTTGCCGAACAGCAGCAGGTCGAAGGCGCCGTCGGTGGCCTCGAGGTCACCGATGGCGGACGTCAGGGCCGCGGCGGTGCGCTGCGGGTCCCAGTCGACCTCCTCGATGGGCACGAGGACCAGCTTGTGGGCGCCGACACTGGCGGCGTACCGGAGCTGCTCCTCGGCGGCGGCGGGGCCGAGGGTCAGCACGGTGACCTCGCCGCCGTGCTGCTCGGTGACCCGGACGGCCTCCTCGAGGGCGCACTCCTCATGCGGACTCGTGGTGAAGCCGAGGTGCTGGGTGTCGACGGCCAGGCCGTCGGCGGTGACGTTGATCTTGGCGCCGGGAGCGGGGACGCGCTTGACGCAGACGAGGATCCTCATCGTCGACTCCTGTCTCGGGGGGTGTGCGACGGGCGGGGCCGACCCGGAGGTCAGGCCTTCATCCGCGTGTCGTCGGGGTCGAATATTGCGCCGGTCGAGGCGACCTCCACCGGGTACAGCTCGTTCATGTACATGACCTGCAGGCGGGTGCCGGGCACCGCCAGTTCGTTCGGGAGGTAGGCCATGAGGAGGTGCTTGCCGACCGACGGGCCCCAGCCCGCCGAGGTCGCCCGGCTGACGCGGCCGTGCGAGTCGGTGATCCGGTCGCCGTCGGTGGTCAGGATCGGCTCGTTGCCGCCCATCATGTAGCGCTTGCGGCCCTGGCCGTCGGTGAGGTCCTCGACGGTGAGGGTGCACATGACCACCTCGGGGGCGCCCCGCTCACGGGCAGCGAGGTAGGCCTCCTTGCCGATGAAGTCGGCGGCCTTTACCTTCGGGCGGGCGAGGCCTGCCTCGAGCGGGTTGTACTCGCTCTCCAACTCGGCACCCATGAGTCGGTAGCCCTTCTCGAGGCGACCGGACGACCCGTAGACGCCGCCGCCGGTGGGCCGGATGCCGAGGTCGGCGCCAGCCCGCATGAGGCTGTCCCAGAGGGCGGGGCCGTTGTCCCAGTCGGTGTAGACCTCCCAGCCGGTGTCGCCGACGTAGGAGATGCGAAACAGCGAGACCGGCCCCGGCGTGCCACCACAGTCGAGCACCACGTCGAGGACTCGACCGGCCGACGGGCACGTCCACCTTGTTGACGGCGAGGCGGTCGGCGAACTCGACGGCGCCGGGGCCCTCGAGTTCGTAGACCTGGAACGCGCTCAGGTCGACGAGGCCGCAGTTCTCGCGCAGGTTGAGGTGCTCGCCGGTGGTGATCGGACTCCACCAGCGGTTGTCCCACTCGACCTCTCGCTCCTCGAGGCCATAGCGCCCGACCAGGTCGGCGTTGGACTCGAACCACTGCGGCCGCTCCCAGGTGCGGGCCTGGAAGAACATGGCCCCCAACTCCTCCTGGCGCGAGAAGTAGGGACCCACGGACAGGTTGCGGCGTCCCTCCCACTGCTCGGCCGGGTGGACGATGCCATAGGTCTTGTTGAAGTGCTCGTCGGCACGCGCCCAGATGTGCTCGTCGTTGCGCTCCTCGTCGTAGAAGCGGGCGACGTCGGCGCCGTGGGCGTCGATGACGCGGGGGTACCCGTAGGTCATCCACTCGGCGACCACCTGGGCCATGCCGGGACCCTCCTTGACCCAGACGGCGGCCGCCGACCACAGATTGCGGACCTCGGCGGTCTCGCCGAGGCACGGCATGGTGTCGGGCGTCATGGAGAGGAGGCCGTTGATGGCGTACTTGATCTCGGCGTCGCCGAGCATGTCCATCAGTTCGATGGCGGTCTCCATCTGGGCGTCGAAGTCGTCCGGGGTGAACGGCATCTCGGTGGGCGAGAGCGCCGCCTCCTCGTTGGAGGGGATCTCGTCGGGGTGGTGGAGGATCGGCCGGTGGCCGTACGAGCCGACCTCCATCGAGCCGGCCGACTGGCGCTCGTAGCAGAAGGTGTCCATGTCGCGGACGATCGGGTAGCCGATCTCGTTGTTGGTCTCGGCGAGGACGTCGAGGGGTCCGACGTCGGCCATCTGGTGGACGGCGGGCACCAGGGGGATGGTGGCGCCGGCCATGTTGGCGATCCGGTTGGACCAGACGCCGCAGGCGATGACGACGTACTCGGCCTCGATGGTGCCCTTGTCGGTCACGACGCCGGTGACGGTGCGGTCGCCCTCATTCGGGCCGTCCTCGGTGAGGATGTCGAGCACCTCGGTGTTGGCGGACACCTGGCAGCCGGCCGTCTCAATGGCCTCCTTGCGCATGACGGTGCCGGTCTCGAGCGAGTCGACGACCGAGACGGTCGGGCTGTAGAAGCCGCCGAGGATGACCTCCTCGTTGACGAACGGGACGAGGTCCTTGACTTGTGCCGGAGTGAGGAGGTGGGCCTCGATGCCCCAGGCCTTGGCCGAGGTCATGCGCCGGGTGAGCTCGTGCATGCGCTCCTCGGTGCGGGCGACCTCGATGCCGCCCGAGTCGACCGAGAGGCCCAGGTCCCGGAACTGGTTGGCGCTCTGCTCGCCGAGCAGGGCCATCTCCTTGTTGTGGTCGACCGGGAAGATGAAGTTGGAGGCGTGGCCCGTGGAACCACCGGGGTTCGGGAGCGGGCCCTTGTCCAGGAGGACGAGGTCGGTCCAGCCGAGGCGGGCGAGGTGGCCGACGAGGCAGTTGCCCACGATGCCGGCTCCGATCACGACGACCTTGGCGCGTTCGGGGAAATCACTCATGGAGGTGCTCCATATCGCAACGACGGCCGGCACGATGGCCGGCACGGACGGGACAGGGTGGCAGCGGTGCGACCGTAGACCACGGTGGGCGACTGCGCACGTGCGAGGCTATCCACGCACCGGGAAAGCCCTCCGCATCGCGGGAAAGTTCCGCGACCCGGGAACCCGATTCCGAATCAGGTACGGAACGTGGTGCGCAGGGACTCGAGGCCCCCATCCACCGCGATCACCTGTCCGTTGACGCGGCGGGCCGCCGGCGAGGCCAGGAACACCGCCATCGCCGCGATGTCGCGGCCCTCCACGAACGTACGCATCGAGACCTGGTCCTCGTACCGGCCGCGGATGGCGTCCTCGCCGATGCCGAGCGCCGCCGCCTCCGCCGCGATCACCCGGTCCATGCGGTCGCCACCGACCGAACCCGGGCAGAGGGTGTTGGTGCGGATCCCGAACTCGCCCAGTTCCATCGCAAGGGTCGCCCCCAGGCCCACCACCGCCCACTTCGAGGCGGCGTACGGCGACCGCAGCGGATACCCGACCTGGCCGGCGGTCGACGAGGTGTTGATGATCGATCCCCCGCCGGCGGCGCGCATCAACGGCACCGCCCGCCGGCAGCACAGGAACATGGACCGCACGTTGACGGCCATCGTCTCGTCCCAACCGGCGACCTCGAGGTCCTCGACCGGGCCGGTCGGTCCGGCGATGCCGACGTTGTTGCAGAGCACGTCGACCGAACCCATGACGGCGACGGCCTCGCCGAACAGTCGGTCCACGTCGTCCGGGTCCGACACGTCGCCACCGGTGAAACCGACCCCGTCGGGCAGGTCGCCGCCGTGGCCGGGGAGGTCGGCCACGTGGACGCGTGCCCCCACCTCGAGAAAGGCGTCGACCATGGCGCGCCCGATGCCCGAGGCGCCGGCCGTGACGACGACGCGCGGCGGCCAGGCGGGGGAACCGGCGGGAGTGTCCACGGTCGCGGAACCTACTCCCTACCCCCCGGACGGCCGCGCCCGACCCTCACCCCGCGACCAGCTGCCCACGACCTCGTCGCCCGTGCCTCCACACGTGCCGGCACCCCCTCACCCCGCCACGAGCAGGCCCACGGCGGTGGCCGAGCCACACAGGCCCAGCACCTGCCACCACCAGAGGCGCTCGCCACGGAAGAGGATCCCGCAGACGACCGTCACGGCCGCGTACTGCGTTCCGGTCACGGCGATCGGCGCCAGGTCGCCGTGCTGGACGCCATAGACGAACGACAAGGCACCGAGGCCGGCGACCGCCGCCCCCAGGGACGCCGTCCGGAGCACGGGGCCGGACGGGAGGATCCGCTCCCGGACGACGAGGCAAGCGATCGCCATGCAGCCGAAGGCGACCAGCCGCTGGACGACAACCGGCCAGAAGCCGCTCTCGGGGCTGAGTTGGTCGAGGACGATGAAGAGCGACCCGTAGCCGAGTCCGGCGAACACGCTGAAGAGGAGGCCCCGTCGGACGTTGCCGCCGATGAGGGGCGCGTAGGAGATGGCCAGCACCGACGCCACCCCGATGCCGACGCCGGCGACCACGCGCGCTTCCGGCATCCCCTCGGTCGCGAAGTCGACCGCCACGGGGAGGAGGACCGCCACGACCGCCGCCGGCGGCCCGACCACGCCGGCGGTGGCCGAGGCGTACCCCTGATAGAGGCAGACCAGGGCCACCACGGCGAGCAGGCCGGTGAGCGCACCGAGCAGCATGTCGTCACCACGCCACTCGCTCCCGAGCAGGAGTGCGCCGACGGCCGAGACCGGCGTCGAGACGAGGAAGACGACGCACAGGGTCTGGCGCAGGCCGCCGCGCTCGGCAGCGCCGCGCGACAGGTGGTCGCCGATCCCGATCCCGAGGGAGGCGGCGACGCCGTAGCCGGCGGACATGGGCGACGGGCGACCGGTAGTGGCTCGTCCGGCCCGCTCAGACCATGTGGCCGAGGGCCTCGGACACCGACGCCGCCGTGGCGACGACCCGGCCGGTGATGATGTCCCGGAGGGCCTCGTCGGGGAAGCGGTACGCCGGGCCGTGGCTGTGGAGCGCCCCGATCACGGACCCGGTGCCGTTGAACAGTGGGGCGGCGACCGAGTTGATCCCCTCGGAGAACTCCTCCAGGACCCAGGCGTAGCCGTCGGCGCGGATGTGCTCGAGCCGCGCTCGCAGCTGGTCCGGGTCGACCATGGTCTCCGGCGTGTAGCGCTCGAGAGTCCGGGCCAGGAAGCGTTCGACGGCCGCCTCGGGCCAGTGGGCCAGAATCACCAGGCCCGAGGGCACGACGTGCATCGGGAGGCTGGTCCCGGTCCAGTCGCGGACCTGGACGGGGTTGACGCAGTCGATCTGGCCGATGTAGTGGACGTCGTAGCCGACGGGGACGGCGAGCCCGACCGCCTCGGCAACCAGGTCGACCAGGTCGAGCATGTGCGGCTGGGCAACAGCCAGGAGGCTCTGGGTGGGATCGACGCTGGTGGCCATGGTGACGATCGCCGGGCCGATGCGGTAGCTGGTGCCATCCGGGTCGCGCTCGACGGCTCCGCACCCCTCGAGCGTGGACAGCAGGCGGGCGACCGTGCTCGTCGGCAGGTCGACCGCGCGTGCGGACCCGGCCGCGGAATTTCGCGGGTTGGGTTGGTGGTCGCAGATCCGCTGGACGCTAGTCTTTCACGATACAGGCTCTTCCCGCATCTCGGGAAAGTTTCCCCGTATCCCATTCGGTGGAACCATCCCGACCCGTGGGAGCCACTACGTTGTCCTGGTCAACGGAGATCCGGACCCCGAACCGCAATGGAGCGTGTGACGATGGCTGAGGAACTGCACGACGAGGACGTCGTACTGGCCGAACTGTCCGACGACGACCTGACCGCCCAGATGCACGACGACCTCTACGACGGCCTGGCCGACGAGATCGTCGAGGGCACCGAGATCCTGCTCGAACGCGGCTGGGACGCCTCCAAGGTCCTCAACGACGCCCTCGTCGAGGGCATGCGGATCGTCGGCATCGACTTCCGCGACGGCATCCTCTTCGTCCCCGAGGTGCTCCTTGCCGCCAACGCCATGAAGGCCGGCATGGCCATCCTGCGGCCGCTGCTCGCCGAGACCGGCGCCAAGCCGATCGGCACGATCGTCATCGGCACCGTCAAGGGCGACATCCACGACATCGGCAAGAACCTGGTCGGCATGATGCTCGAGGGCGCCGGCTTCGAGGTCATCGACCTGGGCATCAACACCGACGTCGAGGAGTTCCTCGCCGCCCTCGACGAGCACAAGCCCGACCTGCTCGGCATGTCGGCCCTGTTGACGACGACCATGCCCTACATGAAGGTCGTCATCGACACCCTGATCGAGAAGAGCCTCCGCGACGAGTTCCAGGTGATCGTCGGCGGCGCCCCGCTGAACGAGGAGTTCGGCGAGGCCATCGGTGCGGACGCCTACTGCCGCGACGCCGCCGTCGCCGCCGAGACCGCCTCCCGCCTCGTCGCCGAGCGCCGAAACGCCGCCTAGGCCCCACATGACCAGCCGCGTCGACGCCCCGGCGTCCGAACGGCGGGTCCTCGTCGTCGCCTGCGGAGCCCTCGCCCGGGAACTCCTGGAGGTCGTCCGCGCCAACGGCCTGGACGGCATCGACGTCGAGTGCCTCCCCGCCTCGTACCACAACACCCCCGACCTCATCCCCGACGCCGTCGCCGCGCGTGTTCGGGCGGCACGGGACGACTACGACGAGGTGTACGTCGGGTACGCCGACTGCGGCACCGGCGGACGGCTCGACGCCGTCTGCGAGGAACTCGGCGTCGAGCGGCTCCCCGGCGCCCACTGCTACGAGTTCTTCGCGGGCAGCACGGCCTTCGCCGAGCTCCAGGACGCCGAACTGGGCACCTTCTACCTGACCGACTTCCTGGTGCGGCACTTCGACCGACTGGTGGTCGACCACCTCGGACTCGACCGGCACCCCGAGCTCCGCGACGACTACTTCGGCAACTACACCCGGGTCGTCCACCTCGCCCAGGTCGACGACCCCGACCTCGCCGCCCGGGCCGCCGCCGCCGCCGAACGGCTGGGCCTCCGCTTCGAGCAGCAGCTCACGGGCTACGGCGAACTGGCCCCGAGTATCGTTCGGCTCGTCGAGGCCCCCGCCCCAACCCGTCCGCTCCCCAGTCCCTGAGCCATGGCCGCCCATCTCGTCACCATCTACTGGCGCGACATCCCCGCCCAGGTCACCGCCCAGCGGGGCCGCACCAGGGAGAAGGCCCTGCTCGATGCCCGCTTCCAGCACGCCATCGACCGGGCCGCCATGGTCGCCGGCTGCACCGACACCGACAGCTACGTCGCCGAGTGGCGACGCGAGTCGGCCGCCTGCGACACCGATCTGGCGGCGTCCGTCGCCGCCGAGGCCGCCCGGATCGACGCCGAGTACAGCGCCGAGCACCTCGAGCGCCTCGTGTGCACCGGCGGCGTCGACGACGCCGCCTGACGCGTACGCCCGTCACCACACCGACCGCCAACCCCGCCCCACCAGGAGACCGCCCCATGACCGACACCGTGCTCAGCTCCGCCTCCAAGGAGGTGGCCATCGGCTTCGGCCGGCCGTTCGTGATGATCGGCGAGCGCATCAACCCGACCGGCCGCAACCTGCTCGCCGAGGAGATGAAGAACGGCGACTTCAGCCGGGTCGAGTCAGACGCCATCGCCCAGGTGAAGGCGGGTGCCCAGATGCTGGACGTCAACGCCGGCATCCCGCTGGCTGACGAACCCGCCCTGCTGGCCCAGGCCATCCGGCTCGTGCAATCCGTGACCGACGTGCCGCTGGCCATCGACTCCTCCATCATCGAGGCCCTCGAGGCCGGCCTCGCCGCCTACGAGGGCAAGCCCCTCGTCAACTCCGTCACCGGCGAGGAGGAGGTCATGGAGCGGGTCCTGCCCCTCGTGGCCCGGCACGGGGCGGCCGTCGTCGCCATCTCCAACGACGACACCGGCATCTCCGAGGACCCCGACGTGCGCTTCTCGGTGGCCAAGCGCATCGTCGAGCGCGCCGCCGACCACGGCATCCCGGCGGCCGACGTCGTCGTGGACCCGCTCGTGATGCCGATCGGCGCCATGGGCACCGCCGGCCAGCAGGTCTTCGCCCTCGTCCGGCGCCTGCGCGAGGAACTCGGCGTCAACACGACCTGCGGCGCCTCCAACGTCAGCTTCGGCCTCCCCAACCGGCACCACGTGACCGGCACCTTCCTTGCCATGGCCATCGGCGCCGGCATGACCTCGGCGATCATGAGCCCCCTCCACGAGGAGGTGAGGACGGCCATCCAGGCCGCCGACGTGCTGGCCGGCCACGACACCGACTGCGCCGCCTGGATCCGCGCACACCGCGACCCGACCGTCGGTGCCGACCGCGAGCGCCGTGGCCGTCGCCGCCAGGCCTGACTCGACCGTCTGCCGTCCCACGCCCGGTGACCCGATGACCGACGACCAGCACCTCGTGGTCTTCACGCCCTCGGGCCGACGCGGCCGGGTCGCCGACGGCACGTCGGTGCTCGACGCCGCCCGACACCTCGGTGTCGACATCGACTCGGTGTGCGGCGGCCGTGGCATCTGCGGGCGCTGCCAGGTCGAGCCGATGTTCGGGGAGTTCGCCAAGCACGGGATCACCGCCGACGCCACCCACCTCTCGGCGCCCGGCGCCCTCGAATCCGGCTACAGCGGCCGGCGCCCCCTCCCGGAGCACCGCCGGCTGAGCTGCTCGGCCACGGTCTGCGGCGACCTCGTCGTGGACGTGCCCGCCGAGAGCCAGGTCCACCAGCAGGTGGTGCGCAAGGACGTCGACCTGGGCGACCTCGAGCTCGACCCGGTGCTGGTCCTCCGGCTGCTCGAGTTCGGTGACGGCGACGACCTGGCCGACGCCCTCCACGGGCAATGGGGCCTCACCGGCCTCGACCTGGCCGACGGCCTCGAGCCGGTCTCCGACGACGCCGGCCTGCTCACCGTCGCCGTCCGGGACGACCGCCACGTCGTCGCCGCCTGGCCCGGGCTGCGCGACCGCGCCCTCGGCGTCGCCGTGGACGTCGGCTCGACCACACTCGCCGGCCACCTGTTCGACCTGGCCACCGGCCGGGCCCTGGCCACGACGGGCACCATGAACCCCCAGATCCGGTTCGGCGAGGACCTCATGAGCCGGGTCTCCTACGTGATGATGAACCCCGGCGGCGAGGTCGAGTTGACCGCCGCCGTCCGCGAGGCACTCGACGGGCTCCTGGGCCGACTCTGCGAAGAAGGCGACGCCGACCGCGACGAGGTCCTCGAACTGGTCCTCGTCGGCAACCCGGTCATGCACCACCTGCTGCTCGGCCTCGACC
>LULR01000051.1_pt1 | contig 32954 bp, 29 predicted proteins | sample 729471 | NCBI WGS metagenome assembly LULR01 (sample SAMN03860284, study PRJNA289734) | marine metagenome | biome: seawater column; feature: ocean; material: water; isolation source: Red Sea water column Station 108 - depth 500m | place: Saudi Arabia: Red Sea | collected 2011-10-15 | depth 500 m
ATAATAAAATCCACCCCTAATAATGTCAATAGGTTAAAGGGGGAAAATTGCGATAAATGGACTTTTTACGGGATTATCAGAATTAAATGCTTATAAACTGCTTTCATGTCAGGGCGGGCGGACTGATATTCGGTTCTCCTTTGCGGAAACGGAGCAGTTGTTTGCGCAAATAAGAATGACGTTCAACAGGGTAATCAACTTCTCTTGCTGCCCTGCGGATTACTTCAATTGCTTTATTCTGTTCTCCGGATTGAAAATAGGCTTCTGCCAGTGTGTCCAGATTATCAATTGTAGGATTAAGTTCCACAGATTTTCTGGCCAGTTCCATGCCTTTTTCAACATCACGCAATCTTCTGTCTTCCGCAGTCAGATAAAGCCATGCAAGGTTGTTCAGCACCAGATCGTGATCCGGACGCTCAGCAATAATTTTTTTATAAAGCTTGATTGTAGAGGCTTCATCTCCCAGCAAAGTAAAAACGTTTGCCAACCTGAAACTAACATCCAGTGCCTTTGGATGTTTGTTGAGAAAACGGGAGTAATGAAGTTTGCTTTTTTCCAGTTTTTCCAGTCTCTCATATATCCAGCCCAGTCGGGAGTGTATCCAGTCATTGTCCGGAAGCGCCGCCAATACAGCTTCATAATGCAGCACGGCAAGCTGATTGTTTCCTAGTATCTCATGGAAAAAACCCCATTGCTCATGTATCCATGGCGGGAGCTGTTTTGAGGACATATCCTCCGGTTCCATTTTGATTTCTTCCGGAGCTTCCGCGAGCAGAAAGTGCAGATTCTTCAATACCTGCCTTGTGAATGGATCAGTCCGTGCCCTGGTTATTTCATACCAGGCCTTCTCAGTCGTGCGACTTGCCAGTGCATCCAAGGCCGGACGCAGCTGCTGCAGTTCTTCCCCAATCCAGCGTCGCTGCTGCTCCTCCGGCTGGAGCAGTAAATATAGAAACCATGCCCATAGACCGCCCGGATTTTCATACAACGCTCTTGTTATGTTTTGAACCGCAAGCTTTTGTTTTTTTTGCTTCCATTGCGTGAAGCCCAGGTATGTCAGCATCAGCGAGTTATTCGGACGCAGACTCACAAGTCTGTGGAAATTATTTTCTGCATCATCCCAGCGTTCCTGCAGTTCAAACAGCCTCCCTTGTGTTTCCAGTAAAGCCAATGAGTCCGGATACTTGATCAGCCCTTTTTGCAGCAAGGATTCGGCTTCATCATACTGCTCCTCTTTCATTTTCAGCTTGGACAATTCCAAAAGCGCCCACTCCGCATCCGGATTAAGTTTCAGAAAACTGTTCAGTTCGCTTTCAGCTTTTTCTGTTTGCTGCGCATTTAGAAATATTCTGACCTGCTGTACACGCGCCCATTCAAAATCAGGTGAACTTTCCAGCGCCTTGTTAAACCAGAACAATGCTTTTTCCGGTCTTTTCATGCTGTTCTGATAGAAACCCAGTTTGGCCAGTGCTGCCGTGTTTCCGGGTTTTGCCTCAACAAAAGGCTTCAATATTTCTGCGCCTTTTTCAAAAAGCCTGCGGGATTCATAGTACTCAAGCAATTTGTCAGTAAGTTCAGATTGTACGGGAAATTTTTCCAGTCCGCGCAATAGAGTGTTTTCACCTTTTTCAAATAAAAATTCATCCCAATAAACCTGGTTCAAACGGTTCACCACATACAAATTAGCCGGAGCATTTTCCATCAGCCATTCATAACGGGAAATGGCCTGCTGATTTTTTTCCAGTTTCTCAAGGACGAAAGCTGTCTGCTGAATAGCCCAGGCGTTTTCAGGATCATTTTTTAAGCCTTCTTCAAAAGATTCCAGTGCAGACTCCCATTTTTCCTGCGAAATGAAAACAACTCCGAGTCGAAAACTGGCCCAGGGATAAGGAGACTTCAACTCAAGAGAACGGCCTAAATGTTTTTCAGCAAGAGCATACTTATCCTGTGTCCAGGCCCAATTCCCGTAATGCGCCTGCACCCAGCTGTCTTCAGGAAACAATTTAAGCATGTGCTTCAGGGTTTTATGCAGTGATTCGGCAATGATTTCAGAGTTGTTCTGAGTTGCCTGATCCAGCTCTTTTTCCTGCATTACAGTATAGCGCCGGAGGTACAGTTTTGATTCCGGAGCAAGTTCAACTGCCCGGAGCATTGCCTGCAAGGCTTTTTCAGGCTCCCTCTGTCTTTCCCATAAATCTGAAATACGCAGCCAGATATCAGGATTCATGCTGTTGATTTGACTGGCAGTAATGAGAGCCTCAAGCGCCTGTTCTGACTTTTCCGGATCATCCGGGACTGTCTTCCGGCCTAAAATAACACCAATCAGGTAATGTGCTTCAAACAAATCGGCATTCAGACTAAGCGCCTTTCCTGCGTCATCAAGCGCAAGCTGTTGATTATCGATTCGCCAGTACATTTGCGCCCGGTCCAGTAAAAGCATTGGATTGTCCGGATGCTTGTTTATATGTTCCGTGTAAAAATTTTCTGCTTCCCTGAACCTGCCCAACCCCTGGAACAGCCTGCCTTCCAAACGGATAAGTTTGATAGAATCCGGGATATGCTGCTGTGCTTCACGCAGAACCGAAAATGTTTCAGCGTAGCGCTGCCTGCTTTCCAGATATTGAGCCAGCCTGATATAACCAAGTTCATGGATTGGATTAATACGGATAGCATTACGCAATCGGGTTTCATGTGCGTCCGGAGGCGGACTTACAATCCCCTGACAGCCTGCAGCAATCAATAATAATCCGGCTGCCAAAATCCGCGGCAGGTAATGATTTATGAAAAGCATGCTCAGCCCTAAAATTCCAGTTCCTGGTAAGGCACATCCCAATGCGGCAGCATCGGTTCCAGCCCAAAGTTTAATCCTTCAATCTGCCCAATCACAACCAGCAGCAATTCTGTGGTTAAAACTCCATCCGGATAAACAAGAATCAATGGATAATATTCTGTATTGCCAAACTGCTTTTTTATGCTTTTGTTAAGTTTTGCGAGCTGTACAAGGTAAGCCGGAAATTCAGGTTCTTCTCCCTGCAGCTGATCCAGCAGCTGATCCAGTGAAAGGGTATATTCCCTGTTCTCAAACATATTGTAGTATTCAACACGATCTTTGAAGCAGCGGATGAAAATCGGCTTAACGTATCCGGGGGCTCCGACCCATTCAAACTGCAGGCGTTTTGGCATTACCGGCATTTCGGCATCATCCGGAACAACCAGCAAAAAGCTGATTGAAAGAAATGCCAATACCCCCATTGTACTGAGCAGGACGCTCAGAAAAGGGAAAAGAGTTACTCTGGGAACATGCGAGACATGTTTCATTATTTTGAAGTCTGAGTATTGGAGGATGAATTTTCGTGCGATTGTGTTTCTTTTTCAGGTTCCGACACAGCAGAATTTACGCTTTCCGCTCGAGGACTGTCATTGATTTGGTCTTTGACTTCAAACAAAGATTCGCTGAATTTTTGAATCAAGGGCTGCAGTCCACCTACCTGTGCGGACAGACTTTTGGAATGACTTTGGACGGATTCAAGCAGCGGAGAAACCTGCTGGCGCCAATTTTCAGAAAATTCAGCCATTTGCTCCAAATGTGTGCTGACGGCATCATCCAGCATCTCATCACCCGGACGGACATGCAGATTAGGCAGCAGATCTTCCAGGCAGTATTCTTCAACACTGAGCAGCAAATCTTCTTCGCGTTTACGAAGAGATGAAGAAAGCATCATCACCGGAACAACGCCGACCAAAGCAATGAAAGTGGTGCTGAAGGCCACGGATAATCCGCTTGTAACCCCACCCAGCGCCGAACGCATTTGTGCGTTTAAATCTGTTCCGTCGGTACTGCGGATGAAATCTGAAAATTCACCGATGGACTGACCGATGCCAAACACCGTGCCGATAAAGCCCAGAATTGGTATGGCCCAGATAAACACGTTCAGCAGGGTGTAGCCGCTTTGCATTCGGTTGTGGTCAATCTCTGCCTGATAATTAAGAATGGAAGTAATTTCTTCTTTCTTGGGAATTGCTTTCAGGTGCCTTAATGTTCGGCGTACCCTGCGGAAGATTACGCTGTCCTGAAATTTTTTTACCTTCTGTTCCTGCATGAACTGGCTGATTTCCAGTATCCTTTCATCCACATTCTTCACATAGATTCCCTTTGACAAAGAATCATGCAGCTGCTGGTTTCGGAATGCAGCGTATGCACGATGCTGCTGGCGATACTGACGCCACTTGAACAAAATCAAAAACAACGACCAGAGAATCAGCGCAATAATTGTCTCTGAGATTCGTCCTGAAAATAACTGCAGCAGGTATTCATTTCTGACAACAGGCATCGGAAACACAAGGTAGAAGATTCCGGTGAAAAACAATCCTAGAATTAATGCTTTGAAGGCATCCAGATATTCCATACCCGGCTGTTCGGCCAGATAGGCATGGCAATTCTGACAGTAAGCGGCGTTGTCAGGATTAGAACTTCCGCATTTTAAACACTTCATTTGCTGCTTTTTACATTACAATGTTTTCATTTATGTTCACCGCTGCTGCTTGACGACTCAGCAGCAATTACTTACCATGAAGAATAACATACTCATTAAATAGTTTCATTTCCAAATAAATGAATTCCAGCCATCTCAACATAAAAAACTGGACACGCCATAACCTGCGTGAGTGGTTTCAAAATAATCAGAAAAGCAGCAGCGGGAACCAGTCTTACAGGGCAGACCAGGTTTTTAACTGGCTCTATCAAAAAAGAGCGCAAAGCTTTGACCAAATGCTTAATATAGGGCGGGAAACCAGAAAAATGCTGGAAGAAAATTTTTACATCAGCTCACAAAAGATAGCAGATTCCCTTCACTCTCAGGACGGTTCCATAAAATATCGCATACTGCTGGAAGACGGCAACAGCATTGAATCAGTGTTCCTGCCTCACAAGAATCATAATACTATTTGTGTCTCTTCACAGGCAGGCTGCGGGATGGGTTGTGACTTTTGTATGACTGCCAGAATGGGGTTGATTCGAAATTTAAAACCTGCAGAAATCATTGACCAGGTTTTCACTGTTTTGCAGGAACTCAAGGAAAATAAAAAAATCCGAAACATTGTTTTTATGGGCATGGGGGAACCGTTCCATAATTATAATAATTTGATGCAGGCCCTTGAAATACTTACGGATGAGCACGGCTTTAATTTTTCACATCGCCGTATCACTGTTTCCACTTCCGGACTGCTGCCAAAAATTCGACGTTTCGGCCAGGAGAAAATAAAAGCTAATCTGGCAGTTTCTCTGAACGGCGTGTCAGATGAAGTACGCACAAAACTGATGCCTGTCAATAAAGCATACAATCTGGAAAAACTGATTAAAGCCTGCAGTGAATATCCACTTGAATCACGCAAGCGCATCACCTTTGAATACATTTTAATCCGTGACCTGACAGATTCACTTCAAGACGCGAAGGGTTTGATTCGTTTGCTGCATGGACTAAAATTCAAAATCAATTTGATCCCATACAACAGCACCGCAGATGGAAAATACCAGGCCCCTTCCCCGCAGCAGGCGCGCAGGTTTCAAAAATACCTGCTTGATCATCAGATTGTGGCGCCGCTGCGTATTTCCAAAGGACAGGACATTCAGGGAGCCTGTGGACAGCTGGCAGTAGGAGCAGAATAGTAGCTGCTACAGCACTTTTGCTGATGTTGAAGAACAATTGGAAATACAGGTGATTATGCAGGTATTCAAATATATTTTTGTCTGATGTATTTGTAGAAAGTAAATTAAGTTAACCTACTGATATTTATTTTTTACTTAAAAGACAACAAAAAGTGCTGCATTGTTGATCAATTTGAATATTTGGGTCCAAAACGCGCGATGGAAGAACATTCTCCTCAGGCACAATAGGCTCAAGTTTAAACTTTTTAATATGAACTAAAAACTCGTCCATATTTTCTATTGTAATTTCTATTTGGGCTCGGTTTGAACCGCCATCAAATGGAATGTTGTACTTTTCAAATTATTTCTTTTGATTTATGGTGAGGTGATTTTTTTTCAAATGGCAGGCTCAGTTTTAATCTCCAACATTGTTAAGGCTCTAAACAAATGACCAAATGTCCTTGAAAAATTATGCAGTCTTTTCAGGAGTTTAGGGTGTAAGTATAATGGGTTGGATCCCACGAATTTTTGGGATACCTATTGTTTCATTGTTCAAAGTATTCAGCTAAAACAAAGGGTCACAACACTTCAGGCGGCTTCTTTTGTAGGTAATAACATATTGAAACGGTAGTATCTTTGAGGTAAGTGGCGGAGAGAGAGTCCTCCACTTATTATGATATCATTGATGATTTTTGAAAGTTTAACATTTTTACCACCATATTTACCACCAAATAGTCCGCTCAATAGCATACTATTTTAAGAGAATTAAGTGCCGGCTTTCTCCATTGCTCAGCGAGGATAGTGTTTTTATGAAAAAAGGTAAAGAAGAAATAGTAAAATGCGTTGGGGTAGACGACTTGGGTTGAAGTGTATTTAAAAGGAATGGGCTTGTGGAGGGTTGTCTGACTGTGAAGTATTTTTGGGGGGTCAATCACAGGTGATGATGGAAATTCACTACGGTCTTAGAGTTAGGTATCACCACCTCCTTTTAAAACACCACAGTTGATGATATTCTTAAGTTATCCTAAACCAACCATTAGGAAAACTTTAAGGCATATTCTCATCCTCATCTCCCTAAGAAAAAAAGGAATGAAATGAGCCGGAACAATGAAATGACATAAGATTAATGTCTTCATTGGCACGCTAGGCTTTCAAAGGTATAGCCACTACCTGTGTGTACCGGAATCAAACGTGTCAACTGCCGGTACACACACCTGAGATGTTAAGACAACAATTAGATTCGCAAACAACATAACTCCATGAAAGTAATCCACTTGAGTTTATCTATTGTGATAAACAATTAATCATCATTTAAATTCACGTTGCTTCAAATTACACGTAAACTGATAAATCAATAAACCAGGGTTAAAACTGGATGAAAAATTGCGATCTTGTATTTCATTATCATGATCAAACAAAACATGATTATTATCGTTATGCTGCATCTTTAGGACATTTGGATTGGGATAATCAACCGGATCCTTTTCGTCGCTTTATAGGTAGCCGGCTCATTTCTTTACCGTTAACAGAAGTTCATCCTTCATTGGAATATGATCAACTTTATTCTCAAAAGATTCAAGCACATCCAGTTTCAGTAGAAACCATTTCAGCACTTTTTTTCTACTCATTAGCTCTTTCTGCATGGAAACAATACCAAGATACCTCATGGGCACTTCGTGTGAATCCATCCAGCGGAAATCTTCATCCAACAGAAGGATATCTTGTCATTGACAAAATTAAAGGGAAATGTTTCCTTCCAGGAGTTTACCATTACACTCCAAAGGAGCATGGATTGGAACTCCGTACTGAGTTTGGATTGGGGTTGTGGAATGAATTGATAGAGCAATTGCCACAAGGTTCCTTCATCGTGGGATTATCTTCAATTCACTGGCGAGAAGCCTGGAAATATGGTGAGCGTGCGTTTCGCTATTGTCAGCATGACATTGGGCACGCATGGGCGGCATTAGCTATTTCAGCTTCAATGCTGGGATGGAAACTCCAAATCATAAACACCATTTCAGATGAAGCAATTGCACAATTGCTCGGGTTAAATCGATTTAATGACTTTGAAATGGAAGAGAAGGAAACCCCTGATCTTTTAGCAGTCATTGTTCCTTCAAATGATACACTCAAATCAAGTCAAAGTCTGAAACAAGAATCTATTCAAAAAATTGCAAACGGGAAATGGTATGGAAAAGCAAATAAACTGAACGAAGAATACTATCCATGGGAGATCATAGACATGGTTTCTGATGCTTGTGAAGAACAAAAATCTGATTGTGATATAGAAAAACCAAGTACGCAATTGTTTTCAGTAACTTATCCGGTCCCTGTTAATGATGTTAAACAGGAAAGAAAAAATACTTTTTTAGCTGGTCATATTATCCGTCAAAGACGTAGTGCAGTAGCAATGGATGGTGTGACTTCAATCACAAAAAAACAATTTTATGAAATGCTTAGTAGAGTGATCCCTGTAGTGGGATCTATGTTGTGGGATAGTATTGCTCAAAGGCCATTTATTCATTTAGGACTTTTTGTTCATCGGGTGGTGGGATTGATTCCCGGACTATATGCTTTAGTGAGAGATCCAGAAAAGCAGTCTCTGCTCCAAACTTCGATGCACGCTGAGTTTCAGTGGAAAACCCCTCTGGAATGCCCTCAATCGCTTCCTCTTTTTTTATTGGAAGAAAAAGAGGTTCAAAATTTAGCTGCTTCTGTGAGTTGTGGGCAGGATATTGCGGGTGCGGGTGCATTCAGTTGCGGGATGCTGGCTGAATTTGAAGAACCTATTCGACGCTTTGGAGCCCATTGGTATCGGAGATTATTTTGGGAAACTGGCATGATTGGGCAGGTTTTATATTTGGAAGCTGAAGCAAAAGGAGTACAGGCTACAGGGATTGGTTGTTTCTTTGACAATCCAGTCCACGATGTATTTGGATTAAACGGTCATACTTTCCAAAGTTTGTATCATTTTACGATAGGAGGATCAGTGGAAGACGACCGCTTGAGTACACTTCCAAGTTACCAACACCTTGCTTCCTCATCCATCTTATGATGTCATTATTCTCATTCACAATGGAGTTTCACCATGCCTCGTATCCTCTCCCTGATCCCAAGCAGCACTGAAATTGTCTGTGCTCTTGGCTTTGAAAACCAACTAATTGGACGTTCACACGAATGTGATTTCCCTTCATCTGTTCAAAAACTGTCCTCGTGTACAGCACCTAAATTTAAAGTTGAAGGTACCAGTGCTGAAATCGACCAACGAGTCAAATCCATTCTCAATAATGCGTTATCCGTTTACCAGATTGATGAAAAAAAACTTCAGCATATGCAACCTGACATCATCATTACCCAAGCTCAATGTGAAGTTTGTGCTGTCAGTCTCAAAGACGTGGAAAACGCTGTATGCGAGTGGGTTGAATCCCGCCCTCAAATCGTATCACTGGAACCGAATCAACTTTCAGACATTTGGAAGGATTTTATTAATATTGCAGAGGCACTGGGAGTGAAGGAACAAGGTCATGAGTTAGTTTCTCAGTTGAAAAAACGCATGAACAAGATTGCTGAAAAGACAAAAAATTTCCCTCAAAAGCCGACGGTGGTTTGTATCGAATGGATTGAACCTTTGATGTCAGCAGGCAATTGGATGCCTGAATTGATCGAAATGGGAGGTGGAATTAATTTATTTGGAGTTGCAGGGGAACATTCACCATGGATGACCTGGGAACAATTGTTAGCAGCTAATCCGGACGTCATTCTCGTCATGCCCTGTGGCTTTAATCTATCTCGATCAAAAGCAGAAATGTCATCATTATCCCAAAAACCGGAATGGTTGCAGTTAAATGCCGTCCAAAATCAACAAGTGTATCTCACTGATGGAAACCAATACTTTAATCGTCCTGGCCCACGTTTGGTAGAATCATTGGAGATCATCGCGGAAATATTGCATCCTGCTCACTTTGATTTTCACCATCAACAATCCGGTTGGGAACAATTATAATTTTTTCATTCATTTAAAAAGCTAGAGAGGTTGAGCTGCAGCGTCCTAAATTGATTACAAATAATGGTTGAAGAGGATTAGAATGCTAATAGAGACGTCTAAGAAGAAACCTATTTGCTTTGATAACAGCTATGTACTGCTGGGAGCCCAGTTCTACGCAAGTGTAAAGCCGACACCGGTGGAGCAGCCCTGTATCGTCAAACTGAATTACGGATTGGCGCAGGACTTGGGTATCGACCTTGAGGTGCTAGAGTCGGAGGCATGGGCAGCGATTTTCTCCGGCAATCATATCCTGTCGGGCTCTGAGCCTCTGGCGATGGTCTATGCCGGTCATCAATTCGGTCACTTCGTTCCGCAGCTGGGCGACGGGCGTGCCATTCTCCTTGGCGAAGTCATTGATAATTCTAGTTTTCGCCGTGATATCCAGCTCAAAGGAGCAGGCCTTACCCCATTCTCCCGTCAAGGCGACGGGCGAGCTGCACTCGGCCCAGTGCTCCGCGAATATATTGTTAGCGAGGCCATGCATGCGCTTGGCATACCTACAACGCGCTCGCTGGGTGCTGTCACCACCGGGGAGCCGGTCTATCGGGAAAAAGTTTTGCCGGGCGCGATTCTTACAAGGGTCGCCTTGGGCCATGTGCGTGCCGGCACTTTTCAATATTTTGCTTTGCAGCGTGATGAAAAGGCTCTCACGCAGCTCGCCAATTATGTGATTGATCGACATTACCCGGAGGTAAAAGAAGCCCAAAACCCGTACTTGAAACTTCTGGAAGAGGTGATGGACCGGCATGCGCGGCTAGTCGCCCAGTGGTTGCATGTGGGTTTTATCCATGGCGTCATGAATTCCGACAATATGGCGATTTCTGGTGAGACAATTGATTACGGTCCATGTGCCTTCATGGATACCTTCAACCAGACAAAGGTATTTAGTTCGATCGACCATATGGGAAGATATGCTTACGGCAACCAGCCTCCGATAGTGCAATGGAATCTGACTCGCTTTGCCGAAACGATCCTTCCATTGATTGATAAGATACCTGACCGCGCTGTTGATTTTGCGAAGGACGTGATCGAAGTTTACCCGGAACGGTTTCGAGACTATTGGTTGTCGGGTATGCGCCGAAAGCTTGGACTGTTCACATCGGAGTCGGAAGATGAAGCCTTGGTTCAATCCCTGCTTGATACCATGCAGGAGAATGAGGTCGACTTCACACTGACGTTCCGCCGACTTTGCGATGCTGCTTTGGGTCCGGAACTGGAAGGTTCACTGCGATATTTGTTCAAAGATGCAGGTGCCTATGACAATTGGGCCACGAACTGGCGAGCTCGCTTGTCCCGTGAAGTCAAAGCGCCTGACGAGCGCGTTGAGTTAATGCGTCAGGCAAATCCTGCTGTTATTCCGCGTAACCATCGCGTTGAGCAGGCTCTCGAAGCCGCCGTGGAGCAGGAGGATTACGGCCCCTTCGAAAAGCTCCTGGAAGTGCTCTCGTCTCCTTATGAGGAACCAGAGGGTCATACGGAATATATGCTGCCACCGAAACCGGAAGAGCATGTTCTACAGACATTTTGTGGAACCTAAAAATACTAGGACCGCGCTCCAACGGACTCACCCCTCAAGATCCGCCTGCTCCTGCATCTGGATCAGGCCTGTCCCTTCCCTGCCCATGATTACTGAGTAACGTTGTAGCGAGGGCTTGGTCGGGAGGGGGGCTGAAAGGTCTTTTTGTTCTAAATCTGACAGAATCGCATTTTACCATCAAATTTACCACCAAATAACGCAGGAAGCAGGAGAACTTTTGGGAACACTATGGGAAAGTCAATAATACTAAAGCAAGAATTTGCAAGGCGTTTTAGTTGGTAAATGGGATAATTTGAGCTTGGTTGGAATAGTGGTGTGGCGGAGGGAGAGGGATTCGAACCCTCGGTACACTTTCGCGTACGGCACATTAGCAATGTACTGGTTTAAGCCACTCACCCACCCCTCCGGAAGAAATTAAGGAAACATCACATATGTGAGTTTTCAATTACCTGGGCTGCATGAAGAATCTTATCATCACAGATTCATTTATTTTTAAATAATTAGCAGGCATTTGGCAAGTTTTTCTTGAGCTATTTTCTTCAGATCAACTCTCATGCACTGATTATGAATGCGATCTGTGGGGGAGATGTCAGCAAACCATGCCAGGATAGTGATGAAGATGTAACCTTCTTACAGAGAGATTGACTTGCCGTTGCTCCATTATTTCTGCTACCTTCATGCATCGTAAATTATAGTATTTAGGTTATTTATAAAGAAAAATATTAGCAGGAGAGAGATGGTGGATAAAGATAAAGTACTGCATGGTGTACAAATGCTGCTTGATGGTTTGGGGGTAGATTTGCAGAACAAGCATTTTCAAAATACTCCTGAAAGAGCAGCAAATGCATGGGTTGATGAAATATGTTCCGGACTGGGCGAAAAAAAATTCAGCCTGACCACATTCCCGGCAGGAGAAAATTATGAGCCGAGCATGGTGGTACTGCAGCACATTCCGGTGAAATCAGTATGTGCCCATCATTTACTTCCGTTTATAGGTGAGGCAACAGTGGCATATATTCCGGATGAATTGCTTTGTGGAATTTCCAAGCTTTCAAGGATTGTTGATTATTTTTCCAGGCGTCCGCAGGTTCAGGAAGAGTTGACCAGCGATATTGCCAACTTTCTATGCGAAAACCTTGCTCCTCAAGGTGCGGGAGTGATCATCAAGGCAACTCATTTATGCATGGCCATGCGCGGGGTAGGCCATGATGGAGTGATGACAACCAGTTCACTTAAAGGTTCATTTCTAAGGGAAAGCAATGTGCGTGCTGAATTTATGGCTTTGGCGCACACTGAAAGTTTGAATAAACTGTGAGACCGAAACTCTTTAAACCACACAATTACTCAATTTTGTAATTATGCCTGTCTATTCGGAATCCTGATGTCTTTCTGCGTCAGGAGTCAACTCTTCTACGGAAATTCGACTTTGGGTTTCTTCAGTTCCTGGTAATGATTCAGAATTTTCTGTCTTGAACTCTGTGCAAGCTCAATTGCTTCCTGACGCAGGTAGTTATCATCTGGTTTCCAGTTTCGTGTGCGCAAACGATACGGCCTTAAACCTAAATCGATGTCGTCGGTTTTACAGAACAGTTCATCAACCGGAGGACGATTAATCCAAGAGTTCTTTAGATTAAGTTCCAGCGCATAATACCAGCGTGCAAAATTCAGCAGGCGCTGATCTTCAAAATATCCAACCGGATTAAGTGATTCCACAAACTTTCTGAGCGCGGGATTATGCTGAAATCTGTCATAATCTACCACATACAGGCTTTCTGAAAGAAACAATGGCGCTCCATGCAGCAGCAGTCCTTTTGATTTGAGCGTGTTTCCGGTTTGCACAATTTCCAGACCAACACTGCCTTTTTCAGCATTCATCACAGTTTCCTCTACATCATCCACCGGATCCACACGAAGCTGGGGATATGCAGCCATCACGATACCGCTGTAGCGTCCTTTGACAAATACATGACGCCCGTGCCTGGAAAGTGTCTCAAAATCAATTGGACTGCGGCGGCTTCCTCCTTTTTTTGAGATCAGGAAAAATCCCACCATGTCCTGCACTTCACCGCCTAACACTTCATTATAACTGGTGAGCATAGCTGATCCTGCCACCCGAATGCTGGTGGGTTTTTCCAACTGGTAGTTGTACATTCCCCATTTTGTCACATGTGTTGGGTCACCCAGATAATGCTGTGTCATGGAAAGCAGCTCGTCCAGTCCAACAACAGTGAAATCAACCTCGTCCAGTTTAATCAGTGAGGATCCGTTATGCGGTTCCTCTCCTTCAACACGTATTTTGGTTTTTCCAATCTGCCAGTCATAACCCAGAAATCCCAGCCGATAAGGACGGACTTTTCGTTTTCGATCTACTGAAATTGAAAAACAGGGGGGCGCCGTGTTGGATATTTCCTGAAGAAAATTAAGTGCTTCAGGCAGGTCAGTTGTACTTCTGAGTTTGCTCTCTGATAGTACTTTTAAAATTTGATCAATTTCCTCTGCATTTACACCCATACTCTTCAGCTTGTTCAGGAAATTATGCAGTGTGCGTCCTGTACGAGGAACAGCACATGTCAGGTCAAAAGAAGGCTTTTGGTTGGATGCGGTCAAGATTAATTCTTCCTGTACTTGATTGTTCTTATCTGAAAAAAACAGTTATTATCTGCATAAGACAGCCCCATTGTTACAGTCAATAATTGGAAGGGTAATTCTCTTATCAATGGAGAAAACACACAAGATGTTTGTAAACCCAATACGGGAAGCAAACCAGACAAATTCAGACAGTAAACGGCCACAAACCGCTGAATCTGCCCTGCAGTTATTTTTCTATATGACGACTTTATACCAATCGGCAGATTATGAACTTTCCCTTGTTGATTTAATCTAATAACTTTGAAGAGCAAAGGTTTACCATCAAAACAGAGGTTCCAAACAAAAAACATTTGATCATACCTTGAGCTGAATTAGAAAAATACATTTGCGTGAGAGTTAAGAAAAATGCCTGATTCCCAGCAAGAGAAAAACAATTCAAAAAACACATTGAGTGATCTGAAATTAAACAGTTCGGATTCAGTGGAAAATAAAGTCTCCACTGCTTCGGAAACTGACACCGAGGATACTGTGTTGGAAGGGAATTGGCCGCTGACATTTGCAGGAAAAGGTTCAGAATTGTTTGGAATATTTATTGAAAATATTTTCCTCAATTTGTTGACACTTGGCATATTTTACCCTTGGGCAAAAGCCAGGCAGCTTCGTTACTATTACAGCTCCACACACATTTATGACAGCAATTTCCAGTTTAGCGGCACCGGCAAGGAAATGTTCTTTGGCCTGGCAAAAGCGCTTGCTCTATTGTTTTTATTAAATTTTGCCTACGAGACACTGCTTGCTGGTATGGTACTGGACTGGATGCTGATATTGTCCGGACTGCTGTATTTCCTGTTTTTTTGGTTATTGATTGTGATTGCCTCTGTGGGAGCCAGGCGGTACCGCATGAGCCGTACTTCATGGAGAGGTATCCGCTTTCGTTTTGAGGGTACTTTCAAAGAAACTTCTGTTTTGATCGCCAAAGGCTGGCTGCTGACCTTGCTCAGCCTTGGTCTTTACTATCCGTATTATCGTAACCGTTTCCAGGCATACTGGACTTCAAAAAGCAGTTTTGGAAACATTGCCTTTAGCTATGATGGACAAGGCAAAGAAGTTTTCCGTATTTGGCTTTGGGGGATACTGCTTTCAATACTTACATTGGGCATCTATATGTTCTGGTTAAAAGCAAATCTGCAGCGCTATTTCTGGAACCACACTGCTTACAGTGATTCAAGAATTATTTCCAGTCTGTACGGAGGAAAGTTGCTGAAAGAAACCATGATTTATATGCTGCTGGTTATTTTCACCTTTGGATTTGGTCTGGCCTGGGCCGCAGTGCGTTACAAAAGGTTTTACCTGGGAACATTAAGCCTTGAAGGAAAAATTGACCTTGCCGCAATCAAACAGTCTGAAGCCAAACTGACGGGTGCAACAGGCGAGGGGATGGCAGATTTATTTGATCTGGAAATGTAAGAAATGGCCAAACAATGGAAGGCAGATTATTATGACGGCAAAACAGCAGCCCGCCAAATGGTGGAAGTTCGGACAGTTTCTCAAGGAGTTCATATTAAGTTTACTGACGGCAGAATTCGTTTTTGGTATCGTCATGAATTTCGTGTGCTGCAGGATCACCCACAGGGGCCAGTCAGGCTGGAGTATGGAGAATATCCTCCGGAAATACTTGAAATCCAAGACCCTTCATTCCGGGATGTGCTAAAAGGCAGACACTTGAAAAGGCCACGGTATTTAGCGTTGTGGCTGGCCCTTTTGGCTGTGATGATAATTCCGGCGATAATTTACTGGGGCATTCCCAATGCTTCCGGATGGTTCGCGCGATTCGTGCCTGTTTCCGTTGAGGAACAGCTGGGGAATTACGTCAAAAACGAATTGTTCCCAAACCGCCGGATTTGTCAGGCTGATGCAGGCAGACAAGCCTTGGATGAACTGGTCAGGCGTTTAGCCCCCGAAGAATATGAATACAATTTTAAGGTTGAAGTTGTGGACTCAGACTGGGTTAATGCCGTCGCTTTTCCAGGCGGAAACATCCTGATCTTCCGCGGATTGCTTGAAAAAAGTCCCTCCACGGATGCCCTTGCTGGAGTGCTGGCTCATGAGATGCAGCATATTCTGCAGCGGCATGGTACGGAAAACTTAATAAGCCAGACTGCCCTCTCAGGGCTTTTCAAACTGATTTCCGGAGACGCAGGATCGTGGGCCAATACATTATTTGATGGTGTACAGATTCTTTCTATTCTCAAATATACCCGTGAACTTGAAACCGAAGCAGATGAATCTGCTCTGAATCTTCTGTTACAAAGGGGAGTGGATCCAACGGAAATGATTAAGATGTATCAGGTATTAAATAAACACTCCTCCTCATTTCCGGAAGCAATATCAACACACCCGGATATGTCCTCAAGAATGGAAAGATTGAAAATCCTGATTTCACAAAATCCGAAATTTGTGAGCGAACCTGTCCTGTCAGAAAAAAATTGGGAATCCCTGAAAAATATTTGTCAAACATTAGAGAATAAATGAGTTTGGAATCTTTATCCTCTATGCAGAATACTGTTCGATTTTCGACTTTTTGGCAGCCCGTGCTAAATCCAAATCTAGTGTTGCTAATGCAATATTCTGTCGTATTGCCAATTCAAGGTATGAAGCATCATAAGCATTAATTCGGTATTTTCTGGCCAAACCAAGAGTTTGCTCCATATTCTGTTCCAAAGGTACAGAAATGACAATGGAAATTAAAGCAGTTAATCTTGTATTTTTAAAGAGTCATTTTATATTGATGCTATGGCATCAAATATTTACTCTGAAACTTTTTCAATAGATAAATATGCGTACTACACTTAATTTAGATAATGATGTACTTGAACAAGCACGTTTGCTTGCACATAATTTGAGACAGCCTTTTAAATTTATTGTAAACGAAGCTTTGCGCACCGGGCTCAAACAAATTGAAAAGCCTTTACTGCAAAAAAAATACCGGACTGTTCCACAAAACATGAAATTAAGGCAAGGTGTGAGCCTGGACAGTATTCCAAAACTTCTCTCAGAAATTGAAGATGAGGATCATTTATGATTATTGTTGATGCAAACCTTTTACTCTATGCAGAAAATAGCTCAAGTCAACTACATGATAAAGCTCGTTTATGGTGGGATGAACAACTTTCCGGGAAGTTTCCAGTTTACTTGAGTTGGACTGTATTAAATGCTTTTTTAAGTATCAGTACAAATAAGCGAGTGATTAAAAATCCATTAACAATGAAGAAAGCATCTAACCGAATACAAAGTTGGTTAGATCAACCATGTACACGACTGGTTAATCCCACTAATAACCATTGGACATTATTTAAGCAAATTCTTTTAGAATGTAATATAAAAGGACGTTTGGTAATGGATGCTCACTTAGCTGCATTAGCAATGGAGCATGGATGTACATTGTACTCTACAGATTCCGATTTTGCTCTCTTCCCGAAATTGAAATGGAACAATCCGCTAATATAATTGCAGAATTAAAGGTTTAACTTCCCTCAACTGCTTCCAGCACAATTTCTGCCACATCTTTTGTTTTCACGGTTTCGCTTTTGCCTTTTGCTGTAATTCCGTCGCTGATCATTGTCATGCAAAACGGACATGCCGTGGCTACAGTAGAAGCGCCGGTACTTAATGCTTCCTCCGCACGTGTTTCATTGATGCGTGAGCCGATTGTTTCCTCCATCCACATTCTTGCTCCGCCTGCTCCACAGCATAAGCTTTCAATGCCATGCCGCTCCATTTCACGGAGGGACTCATTTCCGGATTTATTGAGCAGCTTACGTGGTGCTTCATATTCCTGGTTGTAGCGTCCCAGATAGCAGGAATCGTGGTAAGTGATAGTGTCTTTCAAATTGCTTCCGATTGGCAAACGGCCTTCATCAACAAGCTGTTGGATGAACTGTGAATGATGAAAAACCTCATATTCTCCGCCAAGCTGTGGATATTCGTTTTTAATGGTGTTCAGGCAATGTGGACAGGATGTAACAATTTTTTTGATATTGTAGTTATTTAGTGTTTCAACATTTTCTCCAGCCAGCATCTGGAACAGCATTTCGTTTCCTGAACGACGTGCCAGGTCCCCTGTACACTTTTCTTCACTGCCCAGAATCGCAAATTTAACTCCGGCTTTCTGGTAGAGTGACGCTGTTGCTCGGGCAATTTTCTGGTTTCTGCTGTCAAAGGCACCAGCGCAGCCAACCCACATCAACACATCAATTTCCCCGGACTGACCTTCGGTTTCAGTATTTGTTTCTGACATCAAAGGAATTTCCAAGCCTTCAGCCCAGTCTGCTCTCTGGTCGTAACCTATGCCCCATGGATTGAAGTTGCGCTCCAGTCCTTTGAAAGTATTTGCCATTTCCGGAGGATAAGCCTCTTCCATCATGGTCTGGTTTTGACGCATTCCTATAATACGCGGGACATGTTCAATGGAAACCGGACAGGCTTCTTCACAGGCACGACAGGTTGTGCATGCCCAAAGAGTATCCGGATGAATAATGTCTCCAACAAGTGTTTTCTCCTCATCTGTTGATCCTTTCAGGAAAAGAGTGCTTTCTTCATTTCGTAAATGGTAAAGCAGGGACTGGTTAAAGCGTTTGAGCGTGAGTGGTTTATCTGTCAAGTATGTGGGACATACATCATGACAGCGTCCGCATTCAGTACAGGAAAAGAGGTCAAGGCCCTGTTTCCATGTCAGGTGTTCCAGCTTATTGACGCCAATACGTCCCTCTTCCCACAAAGTCTCATCCTCCAAATCTGTCAACGGTGTAATGGCGTGTGGATAATCCAGCGAACCTAAAAACACGTTTGGCAGCGCGGTTATTTCATGAAACTGTTTTGTGTGAATCAGCACATTCAGGAATAAGAACATTGAGGCTACATGTCCCCAGTAACCGAAATGATAAAAAAAGGCGTTCCCGCCTTCTCCAAAAACATTTAATACCGTGGCCACCAAAATACTGAACGGAGCCCATTGCCATTCCGCACCATATTCAGTGCTGTTTAAATAATGCAGATTGTGACCGTAATTTTCCACCAGGTTAAGGCGTGCCGCGTCAAATAATATATCGGTCAGCATGATGGAACCGATAAAAAGCAAAACATAAATTCCTTCCCAGTTAAGTTCCAGCCGCTCCGGCTTTGGCCATATTCTCCTGTAAAGTGCTACCAAAACCATGGACAGCACCAAAACTTCAGCAATGTTGTAAACAGAAATGTAAATGTACCCCAGTATAGAATCTGAACCAAGCAGCGGCAGATATTCCTGGAATCCACTGATAAAACCTTCCCCCATTAAAGTAAGCTCCCTCACACCTATCAGCAGGGCGCCCCAAAAAATAAAGGCGTGCATTATTCCGCTGCCACGTTCTCTGCTGCGGCCGATCAGTTTTTCCTGTCCGAAACCTGTTTTGAACAGTCTGCCGATCCTCCGGCCAATATCGTTAAAACGGTTTTCCGGTGCCATTTTGGTGAGCGCGCCAAACTTGACGGTAATTTGCAGAGCAAAAACACCCCAGGCGATAATCATCACCAAAATCATTAACCAGGGATTCATCTTTTCTCCTTATAATAAATTGTTGTTACGGCACATTCTGCTCATTGTGTAGATGTACACGAATGATATTTTTGTATATTCGTTAAAAAATAGAACTTCTTTAATTTTTTGGCAAGGCAATTACTATCCTCGTTTCTTTTTTGGAATTACTGCTGTAATGTTGATTTCTCACCATTTTGTTTCAAATTATTCAATCATCAATTTATTATAATTCTAAATATTACACGCACGGAAACAAACTGTTACATCTTGTATTGGCTCAAACAAACTTTTTTACTATATAATTCAAAGCATGAAACTGGACATTTACCTTGAACATCAGCAATGCAAACCCGTATGCCGCGACTAATAAAATTATTTTTGCTTTTCTCAGGACTGCTGTTTTTCATTACAGGCTGCAACACTGGAAAAATGTTTTATGACTATGGAGATGAATTAGTCTCTTGGCAGCTCGACCATTATTTTGATCTGACGTCTCAACAGGAAGAATGGATTGAGGAACGTATGAAGTTGCATCTTGAATGGCATCGTAAAGAGGAGCTTCCCCGCTACATGCGCTTTTTAATTGATGTGCAAAACAGCGCCCGAGACGGCCTGACTATGAGTGAACTGGATGAAGGTTATGCCCGAATTGATCAGAAAAGGATGCGTACGCTGAATCGTTTGATTCCGGACGCGGCATCATTTCTGGCAACAGTAAGCCCGGAACAGATCAATACTCTGGAAAAAAGAATGATTGAAGAAAATGAAGATATGAAAGAAGAACTGGATTCTCCGGAAAAGCATTCAAGGAAGAGAAGGGAAAGGTTCTGGGAGCAGATGGAAGACTGGTTTGGAGATTTCAGTGAAGAACAGCGGCAGAAGATTAATCGCCTGCAGACGAAATGGTTCGCGGGTGCAGCCGATCCCCTGACCGTGAGAATGGAACGTCGACTTAAAACACAGCCACAGTTTTTAGCTTTGCTGCGTTCTTCTCCGAAAAAGAAAGATCTTGAAAATTGGCTCAGCCGGTCAGTCAACAACTGGGGAGGAGAAACTGATGCAGAGAAACAGGCTCGAATTCTACGCAATAAAAAGAGGATTTTAGATGTTGATAAAGTTTTAACACCAGAACAGCGTCATCACGCGGTTAGAGAATTGGACGAATGGATAGAATTTCTGGATAAAACAATCAAACAAGAGTGATGCTGTATATGCCTAATAATCTAAACTGTTCTTGAAATTTGGCTGATTCTGGGTTCTAATGTAATTCCTTGAAATCAACTTATAATCTTAAAAAATCTATGAACGAAATGTTATTTACTTCCGAAAGTGTAACGGAAGGTCATCCGGATAAAATATCTGATCAAATCTCAGATTCCATTCTTGACGCGCTGCTTGAGCTGGACCCTTCAAGCAGAGTTGCCTGTGAAACGCTGGTTACCACAGGTATGGTTGTTGTGGCAGGAGAGGTCACAACTAAAGCCTGGGTTGACATGCAGAAAGTGGTACGAAATACCGTAGAAGAAATCGGCTATGTTGACTCTAACATGGGCTTCGATTTTAACACATGCGCGGTACTGATCAGCCTGGATAAGCAGTCGCCAAACATTGCCCAGGGTGTCAACGAGGGAGAAGGCGCGCATACCGAACAAGGCGCTGGAGACCAGGGATTGATGTTTGGATATGCCTGTGAAGAAACACCTGAATTAATGCCTCTTCCAATACAGCTTGCACACAGGCTCACTGAAAGACTTTCAAAAGTCCGAAAGGATGGAACAATGGATTACCTGCGTCCGGATGGTAAATCTCAGGTTACAGTGCGTTATGTGAATGGAGAACCAAAATCCATAGACGCGGTCGTAATCAGTACACAGCACGCGGAGGATGTGAGCCAGGAGAAGCTGCATCAGGATATTATTAACAATGTGATTAATGAAGTTATTCCTGATCAATACCTGAATGGTTCTCCAAAATTTCACATCAATCCTACCGGACTTTTTGTTATTGGCGGACCACAGGGAGACTGCGGGCTCACAGGACGCAAAATAATTGTGGATACTTATGGCGGCATGGGCAGACATGGCGGGGGCGCATTTTCCGGAAAGGATCCCTCAAAGGTTGACCGTTCAGCAGCGTATGCCGCGCGACATGTGGCAAAGAACGTGGTTGCTGCAGGACTGGCATCACGCTGCGAGGTACAGCTGGCATACGCAATTGGTGTAGCCGAACCTGTTTCTGTTTCGGTGGATACCTTCGGCACAAACAAAATTGAAGAAAAAGCAATCATTAATTTGATTCGCAATAATTTTGAACTTAAACCGGCCGGGCTGATTCGAGCTCTAAACCTGCTGCGTCCGATCTACCGCAAAACTTCTGTTTATGGCCACTTCGGCCGCGAGGTTCCGGAATTCACCTGGGAAGCAACGGATAAGGCTAATGATCTGAGAATTCAGGCAGGATTATAAAGGATGCTCAGCCAGGAGATTACCATCATAAATCGTCTCGGGCTGCATGCTCGTGCGGCAGCGCAGCTGGTGCGTATGGCAAATGAATATCCCTGTGATATTCACCTTGATAAAGATGGTCAGGTCTCCAACGCAAAATCTGTGATGGAGGTTCTGATGCTAGGCGCGACAGCTGGAACTTCCATCAAAGTGAGAGCTGACGGTGACAAAGAGGACGAAGCTCTAAAGGCTATAGTAAACCTGTTTGACGCACGTTTTCACGAATTGGAATGACGGAATCAATCAGCGGAGCAACCTTAATATATGGTGTAATCGGTGATCCTGTGCGACACTCATTTTCTCCACGGATGATGAATGCCGCATTTGCTTCTTTAGATATGGATGCCCGTTATCTGGCATTCCCTGTAAAGTCAGAAAATATTCAGGATGCCTTAGCTGGAATCAGGGCTTTGAATGTTTCCGGAGTAAATGTCACGGTTCCGCATAAAAGTTCTGTAATTCCTCACCTGGATGAAGTCACTCCTTTGGCGGAAAAGATAGGCGCTGTCAACACAATCAGCAATGTTCAAGGATGTCTCACCGGAACTAATACAGATTATTCCGGATTTATCCGCTCACTGAAAACTCTAAATTGTTCTCCACAGAACAAAACGATCGCGCTTCTCGGCGCCGGTGGTTCAGCGCGGGCATTGCTTGCCGGACTTGCTGACGCTGGCGCTTCACGCGTGCTTGTTCATAACCGTACTGCTGAGCGTGCAGAAAAACTGGTGTCAGATATTTCTCAATATTTTCCAGAGACAAAGCTGGAGTCAGTGTCATTGCAGTCCATACACGAAACACCACTGGATCTGCTGGTGAATACCACCACAGTCGGCATGGTTTCAACTGAAAGCCCGCTTGATTTAGCTCAATGTCAAAACATAGGACTGCTGGTTGATATCATTTACAGCCCAAATCAAACACCGCTTCTCAGGCAGGCTGAAGAGCTTGGTATTGCCTCAGCTAATGGTGTTGGCATGCTGCTTTACCAGGGCTGTGACGCATTCACTTTCTGGACTGGGAAACAGGCTCCGGAACAGGTGATGCGGGAGCAGCTGCTCAGCCTGATTGAGTGATCGAAAAGGTTATTGCCATGCAGATTCCTTTCGAAGTTGATCCTCCCAAAAAAGACGAAGATTCCCCTTTAAAAACAAAAGACGCAATCCAGTCTGATACTGAAGCAACCAAACCTTTCCAGCCCCCTAAGCCGCTGACAGTCACTCAGCTGACGAAACGGATTGCTCTGCTGCTGGAGGGGGAGTTTCGTTCGCTGACAGTTGAGGGAGAGCTTTCAAACGTCAGCAGGGCTGCTTCAGGACATTGGTATTGCAGTCTCAAAGATAATCAGTCACAGATACGCTGCGTGATTTTTCGGAATATCGCGGAAGGGTTGCGCTTTGATCCGGAAGATGGTTTGGAAGTGGTTGTTCGCGGACACCTCAGTGTTTATCAGCCGCGTGGTGAATATCAAATCACGGTTTCCTATCTGGAGCCAAAAGGTCTGGGCGCGCTTCAGCTGGCCTTTGAACAGCTGAAAGCAAAGCTTGAAAAGGAAGGATTGTTTGATCAGCAGCATAAACGCCGGATTCCTTTCTTGCCGGGGAGTATAGGCATTGTTACTTCACCAAAGGGTGCTGTGATTCACGATATGCTGACTGTGCTGGAGCGCCGTTTCTCCGGAATTCCGGTTCTGTTGTTTCCCACACAGGTGCAGGGGGATTCAGCTCCAGAGATGCTGGTTGAAGGCATTCGGCATTTGAACAGTCTTCGTGAATCGCACCAGCTTGATGTTTTGATCGTGGGCAGAGGAGGAGGTTCAATTGAGGATTTATGGGCTTTCAATGATGAACAGCTGGCAAGAGCGATTTTTTCCTCAGAAATTCCGGTCATTTCCGCAGTGGGTCATGAAACTGATTTTACTATTGCTGATTTTGTAAGTGATGTGCGGGCTCCGACACCATCCGCGGCGATGGAAATGGCTGTTCCCAATAAAGTTGATTTGAAATACACTGTTAATCAAAAAGAGGAGCAGCTGCAGCGCATTATGTTTAATCTGCTTGAGCGGCTCAGTCAGTATGTTGAAGCAATCCGCCAGAGACTGTCGTCACCAGCCGCGGTTGTTCAGCAGTATGTGCAGCAGGTGGATGATCTTGATTCATTGCTTCGTGAAAGAACCAGGCATCTGTTGGATAATGTAAACAATCGTGTTTCCGGTATTTCTGAAAAACTTTTGCTGCTTAATCCCGGACGTGAGCTGGCTTCACAAAAACACGGCGTTGAGCAGCTAAACGACCGTTTGGTTCGTGCCATTCAACTTTTACAGGAAAAGCTGGAAGATTCGGTGCAGCAGCAGACTGATTTGCTTGACAGTCTCAGCCCGCTTTCTGTGCTGCATCGGGGCTACAGTGTTGCAATGGACAGCGCAGGTAAATCACTGCGCTCAGTGAAGCAGGTTCAGTCAGGAGAAGAATTGCAGGTGCGTCTTGAAGATGGTACTCTTCAGACAAAAGTTAAGTCAGTCAAACCTCAACAATAAACCAGGTTTAATAAATGGAAATCATTACTATTCCCTGTCTGCAGGACAATTTCGCCTACTTGCTGATCTGCCCGAAAACAGGTGATGCCGCAGTTGTGGATCCTTCTGAAGCAATACCAGTTAAAAAAGAAATAAAACACAGGAATGTGAAATTGACAACCATTCTGAATACTCATCACCACTGGGATCATGTGGGAGGAAATAAAGAACTAAAGGCTGATTATCCGGAATTGAAAATCTATGGACATGCCTCTGACCGTGGAAGAATTCCGGAACAAACTGAGTTCCTGGAAGACGGGGATGATATACGGTTTGGCGGGCAGTCCGGATCATTTTTGCACAATCCCGGACACACTTCCGGCGCGATTACTTATGTGTTCGGAAAAAGTGCCTTTACAGGAGACACGCTGTTTGCGGCAGGCTGCGGACGGCTTTTTGAAGGGACACCGGCACAAATGCATGATTCACTTAATCAGCGTATCGGTCAGCTTCCGGATCAGACTGAACTGTATTTCGGACATGAATATACTGAAACTAACCTGCGTTTTGCCCTGAGCGTTGAGTCTGGAAACACTGAGATCTCTAATAAACTGGCGGATGTTAAAGCACTGCGCGCATCCGGAGCATTTTCCACTCCTACAACAATTGTGGAGGAGAAGCAGACAAATCCATTTATGCGCTGCACCTCGTCTGAAATCCAAGCTTCAGTCAAATCCAGTGATCCGGGCAATGATCTCTCCGAAAAAGAAGTATTTCGGACATTACGTGAATTGAAAGACGTTTTTTAGCAAATGCATACAATTGATCTCACAGAAAAACATGCTTTGAGCGTCACCTGGCTTGGTTTGCTGGCAAACCTGATTTTGGCTGTCGCGAAAGGTTTTGTAGGCACCATCGCTCATTCATCCGCTTTAATCGCGGACGCCGGACATTCTGTTTCGGACCTGCTTTCAGACCTTATAACACTGTGGGCAGTGCGAATGGCCGGCATCCCAAAAGATGAAAACCATCCTTACGGACACGGGAAATTTGAAACCGTCGGGACCTTCATTGTCGCCCTAATGCTTGTTTTAACAGGGATTGCTGTGGCCTGGCATGTTCTGAACAAAATGGATGCTCCGGAAGTCCCCGGAGAAGCCGCGCTATGGATGGCTGCAATCGCGATAGTAGTCAAAGAGGCTTTGTTTCATCTAACACGTATGGTCAGCAGGCGCAGCGGAAGCCGTGTTTTGCTGGCAAATGCCTGGCATCACCGATCAGACGCGATTTCTTCTGTGGCGGCGCTGGTGGGAATAGCGGGGGCGCAATGGGGTGTTCCGCTGATGGATCCGATCGCGGGAGTGCTGGTTGCAGGACTTATTGTAAAAACCGGAATCGATATTGGTTATGGAAGTCTGCGGGAGTTGACCGATGAGACCGCGGAAGATGAAGTCATTAGTGAACTGAATAAAATCCTGACTGATGTTGAAGGAGTGGATCATTATCATGAAATGCGTGCCCGCAGAATGGGACCGCATTTGCTGGTGGATCTGCATATTGAAGTGGACAGCATGATGAGTATTTCTGCCGCGCATCAAGTAGCGGAAAGGGTGCGTTTACGTATTCTGGAAAAACTGCCTGCTGTTAATGAGGTGCTGGTGCATGTGGACGCCGAGGATGATTTTGTGGAAGAAGAAGGAGGCGATGCCGCAAAGGATATTGTACTTATGCGTCCGCAAAGCGAAATAGAAGCTGATGTAAAAAATGTTCTAAACAAGATTCCGGAAATTCTTGGCACAACTCATATTTACTGCCACTATCTGAATCAGCAGCTGACCGTTCAGGTAAACATCATGCTTGATGCTGAAATGCGCATAAGTGATGCTCAAAAAATCGCCTCAAATGCACGCATCAAAATTGAACAGATCAAAGACATCGATGATGCTGATCTGCATCTTGAATTAGATGATTCTTTGCATTTGGTATAATAGTAACTGTCACTTACCACAATAATTCAGTTCAATAACCACTTCCCTGTACAAATTAATACCTCGGTAATCTCATCTTTACTAAAGCCACTTTTTAAGACGATTCCTATTGTCACTATGAGAGTATATTGGTTGGCCTTTATAAGTGCGATTCATCTATCTTCATAACAAACATTTTTGTGCTTTTTTATATTTTTGTTGACAAATAAAAAAGATTAATATATGCTTCCCCCTAGTATCAACTAATGATCCAGTCATTCCAATCTTAAAGAACCCAGCCAAAGGAGACATCATGATACCACCTCCCTATGAATACCTTAATCCAAATCAATTATCTGAAGCAATTTCTCTGCTTCAAAAGCATGGTGAAGAAGCAAAAATACTCGCTGGAGGTCACAGTCTGATTCCAGCCATGAAACTCAGATTTGCACTGCCGGAATATCTTATTGACATCAGCGGCATAGAAGGAATGGATTTCCTTCGTGAAGAAGAAGGTCAACTAAGAATAGGTGCCATGTCTCGTGAATCTTCCCTTGAAGAATCTGAGTTAATTAGCGAAAAATATCCTTTGCTATTGGATACGGCAAAGATGATTGCTGATCCGCAAGTAAGAAACATGGCCACTGTTGGTGGCAACCTTGCACATGGTGATCCTGCAAACGATCATCCCGCGGCTATGATTGCACTGAGGGCCAGGGTGGTTGTGGAAGGTCCAAATGGCAGTCGTGAGATTGGAATTGATGATTTTTTCACTGATTTTTTCACTACGGCATTACAGAACAATGAAATTCTCACAGAAATCAAGATACCTGCAGCACCTCCAAATAGTGGTGGGTCTTATCAGAAAATAGAGAGAAAAGTCGGAGATTACGCTGCTGCTGCTGTTGCTTGTCAACTTAGTTTTGATGCAGGCGGTACAATACAGCAAATTGGAATTGGTCTTACCAATGTTGGGCCTATTCCTCTTCGTTCGAACAGTGCGGAAGACCATCTGAGAGGGCAAATCCCAGATGACAGCCTGATCCGGGAATCTGGGCGTCTGGCTGCAGAGGACTGTGATCCGGTTGATGATCTGCGCGGCAGTGCCGAATATAAAAGAGACCTTGTGAATGAACTTACACAAAGGGCAATAAAGATTTCAATTGAACGTTCAGAAAGGGGTAGTTGATTATGTCAAAACATACAGTAACTATTGAGATAAATGGTTCCAGTATCACCAGAGAGGTAGACTCACGTTTACTTTTGGTTCATTTTCTCCGTGAAGAACTGGTAATGACAGGTACTCACATCGGTTGCGACACATCACACTGTGGTGCCTGCACGGTGCTCATTGATGGGCGTTCCGTAAAAAGTTGTACACTCTTTACAATGCAGGCTAATGGTAAATCATTGACAACAATTGAGGGTATGGAAACAGAAGGTAAACTACATCCTTTACAGGAGGGTTTTCATCAGGAACATGGTTTGCAGTGTGGTTTCTGCACTCCCGGGATGATTATGAGGGCTGCGGAGCTTCTGGATAAAAATCCCAATCCCACTGAAGAGGAAATTCGTTGGGGAATTTCCGGCAACCTTTGCCGTTGCACAGGCTATGTTAACATCATAAAGGCGGTCCAGTACGCCGCGGAAAAAATACAAAAGGAGGCAACATGAATGGACCGAAAACAAGTGTTGAAGTCGGAGGAATGGGCCACAACATAAAACGCAAGGAAGATGCACGTTTTATTCGAGGACAAGGAAAATACACAGATGATGTAGTTCTTCCAGGAATGCTGCATATGGACATTGTAAGAAGTCCGTATGCCTATGCAAAAATTAAAAGTATAAACACAGACAATGCCATGGCTATTCCAGGTGTACATGCAGTGATTACCGGTGAAGTATTGGAAGGATACAACCTTCACTGGATGCCAACACTGATGTCTGATACTCAGATGGTACTTCCAACAGACACTGTCATGTACCAGTCACAGGAAGTTGCGGCTGTGATCGCAGATGACCGTTACATCGCAGCAGATGGGGTTGAAGCCGTCGAAGTTGAGTATGAACCAATGCAGGCGGTTGTGGATCCGTTCAAGGCAATGGAAGCTGATGCACCGGTTCTACGTACAGACAAGGAAGGTAAAACAGATAATCACATATGGCACTGGGAAACCGGTGATGCAGAAAAAACTGAAGAAGCTTTTCAGGCAGCAGATGTGGTAGTGAAAGAAAAAGTTTACCTACCTCGAATTCACGTTGCATCCATTGAAACATGTGGCTGTGTTGCCTCTTTTGACCCTGTGGAAGGCAAACTTACGGTCTGGATGACTACACAGGCACCACATGCAATACGTACCGTGGTGGCTTTGGTTGCAGGGCACGTTGGACTTTCTGAAGAAAAAATTCGTATTATTTCTCCTGATATTGGCGGGGGCTTTGGAGGCAAGGTCCCAGTTTATCCCGGATATGTGATCGCCATTGCATCTTCGGTGGTGATCGGTAAACCGGTAAAATGGGTTGAAGACCGCTCAGAAAACCTGCAAGCTGATTCTTTTGCCAGGGACTATCATATGGACGTCGAGCTGGCCGCAAGCAACAGTGGCAAGATGGAAGCCTTGCGGATTAAGACAGTTGCAGATCATGGCTATACTGATGCTGCAGCAAATCCATCCAAGTACCCTGCAGGTATGTTTTCAATTTGCACAGGATCCTATGATATCAAGAATGCGTTTACTGAGATGGACGCATACTACACAAATAAGCCGCCTGGAGGTATTGCGTACCGCTGTTCATTCAGAGTAACAGAGGCAGTACACGCAATTGAACGCATCGTTGACGTGTTGGCTCTGAAACTTGGACGGGATCCTGCCGATTTAAGAATGCAGAACTTCATACAACCGGAAGATTTTCCTTATCAGTCAGCGCTAGGCTGGGAATACGACAGTGGGAATTATCCAAGGGCTCTTAAACTGGCCATGGAAAAAATAGGGTATGAAGAACTTCGGCGTGAACAGAAAGAAAAAAGAGAACGTGGTGAACTGATGGGCATTGGTATTTCCAGCTTTACCGAGATTGTTGGGGCAGGTCCCTCAAAAGATTTCGATATTCTGGGAATAAAAATGTTTGACAGCTGTGAACTTCGCATTCATCCGACAGGGAAAGCTATAGCTCGCTTTGGTACCAAATCACAGGGACAGGGGCATGAAACAACTTATGCTCAGATCCTTGCTGAAGAACTGGGAATACCGTCTTCTCAAATTCAAATTGAAGAAGGTGACACTGATACTGCCCCTTATGGGCTTGGGACATACGCCAGCCGCAGTACACCGACTGCGGGTGCCGCAGCGGCTAAGGCAGCACACAAAATTCGTGAAAAAGCCCGTAAGATTGCTGCGCACTTGTTGGAGGCTAGTGAAGAAGATCTGGAGTGGGAAGTTGGAAAATTCTTCGTTAAAGGCTCTCCGGAACAGGCCAAGACTATTCAGGAAATCGCCTTTGCCGCTTACACCAATCATCCACAGGGACTTGAACCTGGATTAGAGGCGACTCATTATTATGATCCGCCAAACATGACATTCCCGTTTGGATCTTACATTTGCGTTGTCGATATTGACCGTAAAACAGGTGAAATCAAAATTCGTCGATTCGTTGCGATTGATGACTGCGGAAACATCATCAATCCTATGATAGTAGAAGGTCAAATCCATGGAGGACTGACACAGGGACTGGCACCTGCTATGTATGAAGAATTGATCTATGATGAGCAGGGTAACATCCTGAATGGATCGTTCATGGACTATCTGCTTCCTACTTCAGTTGAGACACCCAACTGGGAAACAGAGCAAACTATAACACCTTCTCCACATCATCCTCTTGGGGCTAAGGGCGTAGCCGAATCTCCAACAGTGGGCGCTCCTCCAGCAATTGCTAATGCCGTGGTTGATGCCCTTTCTCACCTGGGTGTTGAAAATATAGACATTCCGATCACCCCCTTTAAGGTTTGGCAAGTATTTCAGGAAAAGGGAGCAGCAGCCTGATGGAAATTATTCCCGGAAATGAAAAAATCGTTTCCGGGAATCCAGACATTTTTTCTTCAATTCAATGCACAGTTCCAAATTATTTCTATGACCGAAATATTTTTTCGGGAATACCTGAAGTTAATGGCAAAGCGCGAGTCATTTGCCACAGCCATTGTTGTTCAGCATGGTACACCCATTTCCGGCAAAGCAGGTGATAAAGCCATAATACGAAATGATGGGCAACTGTATGGTTGGATTGGGGGAGGCTGTACTAATGGCATAGTGATCGAAGAGGGCATGGCTGCAATGAGTTCAGGGGAATCAAAATTGATTGTAATTGATCCTGAAGAGCAGAAAGCTGAAATTGCAGGTGTAAAACATTTTAATATGAACTGTCATAGTGGAGGATCATTGAGTGTATACATTGAACCGGTTTTTCCACGACCACTTATTGTAGTGATGGGAAATTCACCTGTTGCTAAAAGCCTTCTCAGGTTCTCATCAGAACTGGGTTACCAAACCATCTGGGCAGTAGATTCTCTATTAAAAGATAAAAAATTTGCAGTTGATAAGGTAATGGAAGGTTTTGATCTGAAAGATATCAATCTCTCTTCTCCATGTTTCATCATTATCTGTACTCAAGGGGAAAGTGACATGGAAGCCCTTGAAGCTGCTTTAGAGACTTCGGTTGATTATCTGGCTTTTGTTGGCAGCCGTCGAAAAACGAATTTTTTGAAAAATGAACTTTCAGAAATTGGGATTTCTCAGGAAAAGTTGGAAAAGGTGGTCAATCCTGCAGGAATGGACCTCAATGCAAGAACCCCTGCAGAAATCGCATTGAGCATTCTTGCGGAAATTGTAAAAATTCACAGAAATGAAAAACCCTCAATTAATGAATTTCATCCTGAACAAAAATTGGATTTTATCGATCCAATTTGCGGTATGAAAGTAAATACTGATGACACAAAACATTTCATAAAATATAAAGAAAAGGATTATTATTTTTGCTGCAAAGGCTGCAAAACCAAATTTGAAAAAAATCCTGAACACTATCTGATCACCAGCAGAATCTGAATCCCTGGGGTTGAATTCAAAATCCAATATTAACTCTGTTTTCAGAAAAACTTTCCTGCCTTAAAAAATTGCTTTTGTCTCGTAAACTGATTACCCAATAAATATAAATATATTGCTTGCATTTTTATCTAATCTTATGTAACAGTACAGGTTGATTGATTCGAATGATTTTTTAGACATTTCTTCAGAAGGTCTGGTCATGCAACTCTACTCAACTCAACATTTGGGCCAGAGATAAATTTTGGTTTCCAAAATTCAAGTTTTTTCCTTCCTTTCTCCGCACTCTTCTTAACCTTTTCCATTCCTCAAGGGATTTTTCGTTTTCCTGTTTTTGTGGATGGATTCCCACTGCCGGTTCAGTCATTAGATGGGGAATGCTTAATTTTCTGATTATATTTTTGCCAGCAGTATTTCAGTCAGGAAATTCACTACTTTATGCGGTGCCAAAACTAGAGATAAGGCAGGAGCTGAAACAAACTTCAGTGATTACAGGAGAGGAACTGCTGGGCTCAATCTTCATAAAATATTCTGGTGATCAGCCGCTGAAAATACTTGGCGTCAGTTCAAGCTGCGGATGCACCACACTTCGTTTGAAAAAACGACTCGTTCCGCCTGAAGAAGAAATTGAATTGCGATTCATTGTTGATACAAGGGGCAAGCTGGGACAAATAGAATAAACTGTGACACTTCACATCAATACTCCAGAGTCACCACACACTGAAACAATAACTTTTCACGCCCTTCCTTCCGGTATGGGCGGCGCTGACACTCAGCTGTTTTTGAACCGCCATGCGCCGAATGTCATATTGAAAATGCAGTCGGCAAATCCGGAAGAGGGCTATTTGAGGCGGTTTGCGCCATGTGCCATTCGGTTGTGAAGTTTCACACAAAATATCCCGAAGCATTCAATACAATGATTTCCTCCGGGAACGCCCATATCGGAATGCCTGCTTTTGGGGAATATTTAACTGAGAAACAAATTCATTCTTTAATTCAATTTTTGTCCAAAATAGAGGATTTACAATGAAACAATTAATGAAGAATTTCACAATTATATTCTCACTTTGTCTTTTGCTCAGTTCAAGCTCATTTTCTTTTGTCTCTCAATTAGTGGTGTTTACCATTCGCGATGAAAATGTTCGTCTCATCGGATTACGAAAAGCTAATACTAGAGAGGTAAAACAATATGAAAAAAAAACCTAAAAATATTTCTCAAAAAGATTGGAATGAAGCAGAAATTCCTGAATTGACAACTAGTGAAATGTCAAAGCTGCGTCCTGCCAAAGAAGTATTGCCCGAAGTGGTTGCCGCTTATAATTCCGGAACATTAAAAAGAAAACAGGGGCAGCGTGGTTCGCAAAAGTCCCCAACAAAGCAAGCTGTTTCCATTCGTCTTTCTACCGAAGTTGTTGATTTTTTCAAGAAAGGTGGTAAAGGCTGGCAAACAAGAGTGGACGATGTTTTACGGGAATATGTTGGTTC
>LULR01000124.1_pt1 | contig 32694 bp, 50 predicted proteins | sample 729471 | NCBI WGS metagenome assembly LULR01 (sample SAMN03860284, study PRJNA289734) | marine metagenome | biome: seawater column; feature: ocean; material: water; isolation source: Red Sea water column Station 108 - depth 500m | place: Saudi Arabia: Red Sea | collected 2011-10-15 | depth 500 m
ATTAATGACAGTAATCTTGGTCATTGGAGTTTGTAATTACTAAAATGGATATTGCATATGAAATTGCAGCACTAGTTGCATTGATAGGCCTATCTGGTTATTTCAGTGGTTTAGAAGTTGCTTTAGTTAGTGTTAGACCTTCAAAAATTGAACAGATGATTAAGGATAAAGTCAAAGGTGCTTCATCACTTCATAAACTAAAATCTAATCCAAGCCGAATGATGTCTAGTGTAAATTTAGGAAATAATTTAGCTAGTATTGCAGCAACTGCATTAGCAACAGATATTGCATTAAAATTATTTGGTAATGAGGGTTTAGCAATTGCAATCGGAATTATGACGTTTTTAATTTTGATTTTTAGTGAGATTACCCCAAAAACATACTGTAATGCAAATGCAATAAAAATTGCAATCAGGCATAGCAGAATTCTTTTAGCATTTAGTTATGTATTCTTTCCAATTGTATGGCTTTTTGAAATAATTACAAAAGGAATGATTAAACTTACAGGTAGTAGTGATATGCCACCTGGATTAACAGAAGATGAAATTAAAGAGGTTGTTGATCAAGGATTAAAAGATAAAGCAATTGAAAAACAAGAAAGTGAATTAGTTCATGGCGCACTAAATTTTGATGATATTGTTATAAGATCAGTTATGACACCACGTCCTAAAATGTTTAGATTAAAATCAAAGATGATGCTTTTTGAAGCTCTTCCAGAAATAAATAAGAATGGTTTTTCACGAATACCTGTTTATTCAGAAAATACAGATAAAATAGTTGGAATCGTTCATGTAAGAGATGTTTTAAAGCGTCTTGAGAGTGAGGATAAAGTAATTACATTAGAACAAGTAATGAGAGAACCATTTTTTGTATCTCAAGAAAAGAAAGTTAGTGACCTGTTGAAAGAAATGCAGGGACGAAAAGCGCATATGGCCATAGTTATAGACGAATTTGGCGGTGTTGAGGGGTGTGTTACCTTAGAAGATTTGGTGGAAGAAATTGTTGGTGAAATACATGATGAAACTGACATAACAAAATCTAATTTTCATAAAGAAGGGAATGATACAATAATCACTAACGGTGATATAGAAATTGATGAAATCAATGAAATTTTTAAAACTGAGATACCACAAGGCAATGATTATGCCTCATTGAGTGGTTTATTGCATGAAAAATTATGTGACATTCCAAAAGAAGGTGACAGGATAATGATAGGACCACTTAGTATTATTGTAGAAAGAGTTCTAGGTAACAAACCTGAAAAAATCAGGATTGAGAAAATAACAATTTAAGACTTTGAAAAGTGTTTCTCTAGTAATTTTTTCTTCTCATCCATATTAAATAATTTTTCGGTACGCATTAATGCGTCGTTATAATCTTGCTGGAATAACATTGCCTGTAATAACATATAATTTTCTGGAATAACAATACCAGTTTGATCATCCGAGTACATTAATTGAACTGTGTCACCAATAGATGTTGTCATGTTTGCATGAATGTGTATCATGTTTGTGTCCTTAAAATTAAATTTTGTAGATTCAGCAAAATCACGTACATCTTTCGTTCCCTTAGCAGTCCAAAGAATTGCAACACCGTATTCATTTTCAAATAATCGATGTATCTCATCAGGTGTTGGTGCATCCTCATTAAACCTAATATCCATTATATGCAAATGCATTTGTCTAGTAGGAACTTTAATTGCTCTAACAAATAACGGTGCATCATCTCCAAAATATGACTTAACATCAGTTCCATGATGTGGCTGTTCTGTCATTTCAATTGTATCAATAATTTGTTTATCAGTTTGTTCAAGATCTGCCCATCTTCGTATCAATGTAACATCAAAACGAGATAATTTATCAGAGTATTTTTTTCTTAATGGATTGAGTATTCTTCCCATCCCTGTAACATTACAGCTTCCCTGCATTACATAGTTTTTATCAAATGCAGCATCATAATTTACACTAGAATTAAAAAGAAGATCTGATACTGCCTTATCGTTGAAAATAGTTTCACCGCCTTGAAAAATAGCTTTTACGCCTTTTGGTTCATAGATATTTTTTTTATTGATATATCCATTACCGCCAGGTGATGCATCAATTACTAAATCACAGTCATCTAATACAGATTCAATTGAGCCTGAAATATCATAATTCTTAAAATTATCAATTTTATTTTCAGGAACATAAACAGAAAATCCATCATTAATAACATATTGAATACTTTCGTTTGAGGAATGTTTTCCAATTCCTATTACATTAATGTCAGGATCATCTTTGATAAATTTTGCAATACGATTACCAATTGAACCATAGCCGTTAACAAAAACCCTCTTCATAATTACTTTTAGAAACTGTCACTTATTTACATACTGTATACTCAACGATCCATATTGTATAATGTGTAAATTATCATATTTTGAATTATTAAAATGTCATAAAGACCTAAATGTTCACATTTTTCAATGCAAGCATGAATTCAGATTCAAAATCGTCATCAGATAATAAAATACCAGAGTTTTTTTCTGTCGATGGTGATAAAAATACTGAAAAATTATCAGATGAAAAAAATGATGATGTTAGTTCATCTAATACGCACCAAAAAATCCAAGAAAGGAGTTCTAGTGGTGGGATTCATTGGAAATCACTTGCAATTGGTGCTGGAATCGCTATAGCTTGTATTTTTTCTGTTTTACTTATTGTACCATCATCAAATTGGGAAGGCGTGAACGTAATCGATAGTGATTCAACACAAGTTTTAGACGAAATTACGATTACAGAAATCACATCAACCAAGAAACCTACGATTGCTTCATTTTATGATAATGCATCACCAATTCTAGGTGATCCTAATGCACCACTAACATTAGTTGAGTTTGGTGATTATCAATGTACATATTGTAAAAAATTTTACCATGAAACAATGGAATCAATCCTGGTAAATTATATTGAAACAGGAAAAGTAAATATGTTGTTTAAAGATTTCCTAGTTGTTAACGAAGATTCTCTAAATGCGGCAAGTGCTGCACATTGTGCAAATGATCAAAAAATGTTTTGGCAATATCATTCAACATTGTATAATAATTGGGATGGTGAAGGAACAGGTTGGGCATCACCTGAACAACTTCATCAATTTGCATTTACATTGGGATTAGATATGAATGAGTTTTCAGAATGTACATCAAACTCAAAATGGAAAGAATTAGTTCTTGCAAGTCATGAAGATGGGCGTGCATTGGGTGTTGGTGCAACTCCAACATTTTTTATCATGGATCAAAATAACGAAGCATTAAAAATTGTTGGGGCACAACAATATGATGTTTTTCAAGATGTATTCGATTCATTACTTGAAAAATAGTTATTTTTAATCAAATTGTTCATTTGTATAAAAATTTGTAGCAAGATCTGAAAAAATTAACAGGAAATGTATATATTCTAAGTTAGAAAGGCTAGCACATGGCAGCTGGTATAGATGACATTTCTATTTACATTCCTAGGCTTTATCTTGATGCAGCTGATTTTGCTAAAGCCCGGGGTTTAGATCCTGGAAAATTAGAACGTGGTTTAGGAATTGGTCAGATGGCAATTGTTGATACAAATCAAGATCCTGCATGTCTTGCTGCTAATGCTTGTTTGAAAGTTATGCAAAAAAATAAACTAACACCTGATAAAATTGGAAGGCTTTATGTCGCAACTGAATCATCGTTTGATGAATCAAAAGCAATGAATTCGTATGTTATAGGAATGCTGGAGCAAATTTACGGCAAAGATACTTTTGGTCATTGTGGTGGAATTGAATGTAAATTTGCATGTGTTAGTGGTTCATACGCATTATATGATAATACTAATTGGATTAGAGCTGGTGAAGCTGAAGATAAGTATGCATTAGTTGTTGTATCAGATATTGCAAAATATGACTTAGGTTCAAGTGGTGAAGTAACGCAGGGTGCTGGTGCTGTAGCAATGTTATTGAATGATACACCACGATTGTTATCATTTGATCCTAAAGTTACATCGACATCAATCAAGAATGAATATGACTTTTACAGACCATTTGGGAAAGAAACACCAATTGTGCATGGGCAATATTCAAATCTTCTTTATCTAATTCAAGTAAAAAATGCACTAATTGATTACAAAAAGAAAGTAAAAGACACAGGATTAATTAAACTCAAGGAAGGTGAAACAATTCTTGATCATGTTGATTATCTAAACATGCACCTCCCATACAGTAACATGGGTAAAAAAGCACTTGCTTATCTTGTCAGACATGAATGGAGAACTTTACCAAGATGGAAAGAAATTATTGATGAAATAGGAATGGAGGAGGATTTAGAAGCAGTTTAGAATTTGAATATCAAAAAGGAGTTGATTTGGATGGAAAGCGTGTAGGATTTTGTTCTTATGGAAGCGGGGCAAGTGCTATGATCTTTAGCGGTGTAATACAACCTAAATATGCACAAATCGTAAAAGATATGAATTTGGAAGAAGAACTTGGGCCTAGAACTAAACTATCTTTGGATGAATATGAAGAACTTCATGAAAATAAGCGTACACATGAAGAGAATATTCGTTCAGCAAACAAGGAATTTGTTATAGTTGATGTAAAAACATCAAATGAAAGTAAAGGCGAACGTCATTACGCTTTTGTCGATTAAATTACAGATATTAATTAACTAAAGACAAGACATTCATTTGTTTTTGAATAAGATCAGAATATTTAGAGAGATTAAATTCTTTCATATGTGGCAAAGAGCATAATACAGTTAAACCAGTTAATGCATTTAGATCACGTTCTAGCTCATCTATAGGATATCCTGTAGAATCAAAATTATTTATGATCAAACCCTTCACTGGAATATTCATATTTTTACAGATATTATGGGTTAAAATTGTATGATTCACCGTACCAATCTTTGAACTAGTAACGATGACTGCATTTGCATTAAGATCTTTTATCAAATCTATAATTGTATAATCCTTCAAAATTGGAGTCATAATACCTCCTATTCCTTCAATTAATACGACATCATGTATATCATTCAATTTTCTAAAGCATTCCAGTACATACTGAATATCTATTTTAACACCAAGGTTTTTTGCCGCTGTATATGGTGAAGCCGGTACAGGAAAAAAGAATGGATTTATGATATTCTCAGCATCGTTAACCATAGCTGCATTAGTAAGCATCGTTAAATCACTCGATGAAAATCCAGTTTTTTGTTTATCTCCACAGGCAAATGGTTTCATAATTCCTACATCAATATGTAATTTCTTCAATGCATAAGCCAATCCAGAACAAACAAATGTTTTACCAATATCAGTATCAGTGGCAGTAATAAAAAGTGGTTTCATTTTAATAACTTTGATACTCCATTAATTGTTTTGATTGTACCATCTATTAACAGATTAATTTCTTTATTAGATATTGCAAGTGGTGGAACTAACATAACAACATTACCTAATGTTCTAAAAAATATACAATGTTTTTTTCCTTCCTCAAAAATGATTTTATTTATTGATTTCCGTGTTTTTGATGAATTATTATTTAGTAATTCAATTCCCATTAACATCCCTTTATGCCTTACATCGACTACCATATCTAATTCAGAAAATTCATTTGCTCTATCTTCAAGAATTTTTGATGTTTTTTGAATTTTTTGTATTAATTTTGTTTTATTATATAATTTTAAATTTTCAAGTGCCACTGACGCAGCTATAGGATTTCCTGTATATGTATGGCCATGAAACAAATGTTTTGATTCATGAAATTTACCTAAAAATGAATTAGAAATTTTTTTTGTTGTTAATGTAGCTGCAAATGTTAAATATCCACCAGTTAACATTTTTCCAAAGGAAACTATGTCTGGATGACAATTCTGTTTTTTATACTCAATCATTGATCCAAGTCTACCAAAACCAGTAGCAATTTCATCTAAAACGAATAACACATTATATTTTTTGCATATAGTATTAACACGTTTTTGAAAGTTTTTTGGATAAATGTTTACACCACCAGCAACCTGCGCACCACTTTCCATAACAAACGCTGCAATATTGCTATCTTTGGACAATTTATTTTCAATTTTTTTAATACAGACATTTTCAAACTCCTTTTCTGTCATATTTTTTGGTAAACTGTAACTTCTTGGAACAGTAAATTGTAAGGTAGAAAATAATTTAGATTTAAATTTTGAAAAAAAATCAGGTACGTATCCGATTGACATTGCACCGAATGTATCACCGTGGTATCCATTTTCAAGTGTAGCAATTTTATTTTTATTCTTAAATCCTAAATTAGTCCAATATTGTAACGCAATTTTTATGGCAATTTCCATAGCTGTTGAACCATTATCAGAAAAAAACACTCTGTCCATATTTGGGGATATTTTTATCAATTTTTTAGCGAGTAGTTCGGATGGTTCATTTGTAAGATTGAACAATGGAGAATGTTGAAGTTTTTTTGTTTGTCTAATGATTGCATTAATTAATTCAATTCTAGAATGCCCCCAAACATTACACCACATACTCGCTACACCATCAAGTAATCTATTTCCATCTTCATCAATAAGCCACATTCCATGACCTCGAATAATTTTTGGGAATCGGTTCCATTCTGACATTTGTGTATTTGGATGCCACAAATGATTCTGGTTTTTCATTACTCGATAATTACTATTAATTACTAAATAATAGTTAACCTGAAAAAATATGTTGGTTAACGCTTAATTATACATAAAAATAAAAAAAATTAATGTATGAAAAACGTGGAATGATACTAAAACATCGTGATGATGTTGTAAATGGCAAAAAAATAACTAATGCTATAGCATCTGAATTATTTAACATCAATGACGAACTTCTTCTAGATTTATCTGATGCAGCTAATTATGTAACAAGGTATTTTTATGGTTCAAAAGTTGATATTGAAGAATTAGCAAATATTAAAAAAAATTTTTGTAGTGAGGATTGTACATTTTGTTCGCAATCAGCATTTTTTAACACAAAAATCACCGGATACGAACTTCCACCACCAGAAGAAATTGTTGAGCAAGCATTAAATGCAAAAAATGACGGTGCTGGTTCGTTTTGTCTTGTCGCTGCATGGAGAGAACCTAGTAGATCTGATTTTGAAAAAGTTTGCACAATTATCGAAGAGATCAATAAAAAAGTTGGAATTTCAGTTGAATGTAGTCTTGGATTTTTAACTGATAAACAAGCTAAAAGACTAAAAAAACTTCAAGTAAAACGATATAATCATAATCTTGAGACATCACGTAGTAAATTTCCAGAAATTTGTACAACTCATACATATGATGATAGAATTAAAACACTAAAAATTGCCAGAAATGCTGGTTTAGAGCTTTGCACTGGTGGAATAATTGGTCTTGGTGAAACCAGAAAACAGCGTGAAGAATTAATTCTTGAAATTTCGGAACTGGAACCTGAAGAAGTCACTGTAAATATGTTGGTCCCAATGCCAGGAACGCCATTAGAACTTCAAACACAATTAGATATCACAGAAATTTTAAGGGTTTTTAGTACTCTAAGATTTCTTTTACCAGAATCAATAATCAAAATTTCTGGTGGTCGTGAAGTTAATCTGAATGACAATGGTCAAAAATTACTGCTTAGTGGTGCAAATGGAATAATTAGTGCTGGATATCTAACAATGAGCGGAAATACAGTGAAAAAAGATACTGAAATGATTAATGAGATAAATCTTGAAACATAAGTTTGAATATATTAATTCGGAATTAAACGAAATTAAAAAATATAATTTATACCGAAAAATGTATGATAGTAAAATTAATGATGGGCAGATTACTATTAATTCAAAAATTCTTATCAATCTATGTTCAAATGATTATCTAGGTATCACACAGCCAAAAACTTCAAACATACAAAATCAATCCAGTTCACGTTTAGTTTCTGGTAATGATAGGTCATTTAGAACACTTGAAAAGAAGCTATCGAAACATAAATCACAAGAATCTGCACTGATATTTCCAACTGGATACATGACAAATATTGGTGTCATATCTACAATTATTAGAAAAAATGATCTTGTACTAAGTGATAAACTAAATCATGCGAGTCTTATTGAGGCATGTAAGCTAACAAATGCAAAATTATCAATTTTTAATCATAATGATACAGCTGATTTGGCTCGTAAAATAAAAATCAAGTCTAAAAGAAAATTCATAATCACAGAGGGTGTATTTAGCATGGATGGTGATTTTTCTAATCTAAATGAAATTACAGAAATAGCGCAAAAAAATAATGCCGTAATTGTACTTGATGATGCACACGGTGATTTTGTTATGGGTACAGATGGTAAGGGAACTGCAAATCATTTGGGTGTTTCAAAAAAAATAGATGTATACATTAGTAGTTTAAGCAAGGGGCTGGGATCATTTGGAGGTTATGTTGCATCCAAAAATAATGTAACAGAACTATGTATTAACAAATCAAAACCATTCATCTATACATCAGCATTACCAGGGATATTGATTTCTGATGCAACAAAAAGATTTGAATCAAAAAGAGAAAGAAATAGGAAAAAATTATGGAAAAATATTAAGAAATTTTCCAATGGACTAAAAAAAATAGGATTAAACGTCGATTCTGACTCACAAATATTTCCTATCATAATTGGAAATGAAAAAACAACAATGGAATTTGGTCAGTATCTTTTTAAAAATGGGATTTTTGCACAGCCAATAAGATATCCAACAGTATCACGAAATCATGCAAGAATTAGAATTTCAATTACTGCTAGACTTACATATGAACAAATAGAAAAATCATTGTCAGTATTAGAAAATGCAAAAAATAAATTTAAGATAAATAATTAACGGCCAATATCAAATGCTAAACAACCAATTGCTTTATTTGGGCAACCAACAAAAAATGCTATTCCAATAGCAATCCCTAAAAATATTCCAACCGCAATAAGCCGCTTATTCATACTAAAATAAAAAATAGCCATATAATAAGGACTTATATCATAATAGAAGTCAAAATTACGTCTGAGTTTAGGCACATAAAAAAATTCGATCCAATTAGATCAAATTTTTTTAGTTAAGCCACAAAATGTGGATTTTTTGAATTAATTTAGAAAATGGGCAATATAATGAATAATTGGCAGGGGATTAAAAACGGCATGAATTTATCACAAAAATTTTTGGATAAAATTAAGCCAGAATATGCATTAAAAAATAAAATTAATGGAGCTGAAAAACAAATGGAATCTCAATTATTACGACTTGATCAGGTACATAATAAATTAAAAAGAAATCATGATAATGTTTTTAAAAAAATTGTTGAAGCAAAACTAACGCGTGATGAATCAAAAGCAAGAACATATGCAGTAGAATTACAAGAAATTAGAAAAATAAAAAATAAAATCAGTGAGGCAAAATTAGCAATGGAACAAATTAAACTTAGACTTGGTACTGTTTCTGAATTAGGTGACATTGTAGTTACATTAAGCCCATGCATGTCACTGATCAAGGGTCTAGCACCATCAATTTCTGGATTAATGCCAGAAATGCATTCATCAATGCAAGATTTAACAAATATGTTTGGTGATTTATTAACAGATTCGTCTCTGTCATCCGAAACTATGGTACCAACATATCAAGGAAATACAGAGACAAATGCAATATTACAAGAAGCACACGATGTTCTTGAAGGAAGAGTAAAATCAGCTATACCGGAACCACCAAGTACATCAACACAACATGCATCACCTAAAAAAGAATCTATGATTTAGATTTCTTTTTACTAATTAACAACAATGATTTTTTAATTCTAGAAATTGTTGGGTAACTATAACCCCGTCGACGATAATTAGCAATCATCATTTTCCAGTTTTTTAATCTCCATTGTGCCTGTTCAACAGTTACAGAATGGATTTCTTTTTGTAAAATACTCTTTCTACCAACTTTAAGAGTTCCTGCATCTTTTGCAACCCATCTATTACTGGCAAATTTTAAACCAGATAATATTTCTGATAGTGGTACATCCTTAAAATAACTTCTTAGTTTTTTAATTTGATTATCTGTTGGTCGCTCAGTGAGTTTCAGGTTAATTTCAAATTCATCCATATGCAATAGTTTATTTCATTCATTAAAAAAGTATCAAGTCATAAAATATGATCCGTATTTATTTATGATAATTTAACAATTTAACTTCAAATTACCATTGCAAACCAAATTAAGAATAGTTGGAATAAAGAATGCGGCTATGAATACACCAAGTGATATAACAATCATACGTTGAATTATTCGCATAAGTGGTTTGGTTACAACTAAACTTAAATTAAACTTTCTGAGTTTGTCAATTGAATTGATGCCAGCACAACAAGGCTATGATCGAGCAATTACTGTTTTTTCCCCAGATGGTAGATTATATCAAGTTGAATATGCTATTGAGACAGTAAAACGTGGAACAATTGCGCTTGGTATCAAAACAAATGATGGTATAATATTTGCTGTCGATGAAAGACCACGTAAATTGCAAATAATTGAAGAGCCACAAAAATTATTCAGAGTTGATCAACACATTGGGATAGCTGCAGCAGGATACATACCAGATGCACGTAATCAAGTAGATGATGCTAGATTCTTTTCACAGAGTAGTAAACTGGTTTATGATGAACCGGTAACTGTTGAAATAGTTGCAAAACATATTGCTGATCAATGTCAACATTATACACAATATGCTGGTGCTAGACCAATCGGTGTTGCATTAATTATAGGTGGTGTGGATCAAAATGGCAATTCATTGTTTTTAACTGACCCAAGTGGAACATATGTTCCGTATGATGCTGTTGCAATTGGTGCTGATTCAGATAAAGTAACTGAATTTTTAATAAAAAACTATAAACAACAAATGACACTTGAAGAATCAAAGGTATTAGCTGCTGCATCAATTATGTTGATTAACGAAGATAAAGAAAATAATGAAAGTATTACAATTTCAGAAATTAAATCTGATACTAAACAATTTGTTAACATAAATAATAATGATATTAAAAAAATAATAGATATTGCAAAGCAAAAATACAAAGCTTAAAAAAATAATAGAATAGTTTTATAATATCTTGAGTAGTGTGGTTGATTGAATTTATCTATTGCAATACCTGATTCAACGTTACAAGATGAATCAACTCTTTTACATAAAACAAAAAAAGTATCAATAATTGCACGATCTTGTGCAATATTCAAAGTGAATCAAATTTTTATCTACAAAGACAAGGAAGAAAATAAAAACGATTCAATGCTTTTATCAACATTATTAAAATATTTAGAAACACCACAATATTTTCGTAAACAACTTTTCCCAAAATCAAAATTACTAAATTATGCTGGCGTATTACAACCACTAAATATTCCTAATCATCTAGTGACGTCAAATAAAAAATTAATACAAAAAAATGATTTGCGTGATGGATTAATAATAAATCATAAAGGAAAAAAATTTGTTGATATTGGTATAAGCAGGCTTATACCATATTTTGGAAAAGTCAAACCAGGAACTCGTACCGCTGTGAAAATCATAAACACGCAACCAGAATTTACAATTAAAGAAATTCCAAGAGAAGATGTGGAAGATTATTGGGGATACAAAGTAAAAGAACGAGGAAACCTGTTTTCGATTCTATCTGCTTGGACTGGTAAAATAATTCTAACTTCAAAAAAAGGTAAAGTCTTTACTACACACAATATGGAAAAATTTGTCAAACCACATGATTCTATGCTTCTTGTATTTGGAACGACAAACAAAGGAATCCATGAAATTTTGGGTGAAAACATTAAGAAAATACAAAACTCAAGGATCTATAATTTTTTTCCAAATCAATCCACACAAACAGTTCGTCTTGAGGAAGCAATATTAGGAGTGTTATCAATAATTAATTCTTATAATCACACAAAATCTTAATTTGTATAAACATGGCAAAAAAGAAATTTTTGATCTTAGCAATAATTGTTGGTTGTATAGGAGTTTCATTAGGCGGTTATACAATTTTTATGACAATTAGTGATATAATAAAACCGTAGGATCACTAAAACAAAAAACATGATTAAATTGTTAGTAAGTATATAATGGGCTACAGCTTTTTTCGTTTGTTATGGGTCATAGAAGACACAGTGCACCACATAGAGGTAGTCTTGCATACCTTCCTAGAGGTAGAGCTAAAAGTATGGAAGCTCGAATTAGGGCATGGCCAAAAATAAATTCCGATGAACCAAAAATACTAGGTTATGCTGGATTCAAGGCTGGTTGCGTGCAATTAGTTAGTATAGATGATCGTGAAAAAACACCAAACCATGGAAAACAACTTGTTAGTTTAGGTACAGTTATTGTAACACCACCTAATCTTATCGCTGGGATTAGATGTTACTCAAAGGATACAAATGGAAAACATGTACACTCCGATTTTTATGCAAAAAATTTACCAAAAAATATCTCACACATAGTTAAATCTAAAGATAAGAAAACAATTCCAGAGTATTCAGATAGTGATTTTAAAAAAATAATAGAGGTATATGGTCTTATTGCAGTAATTCCAAAAAACGCTGGTTTAGAACAAAAAAAACCGTATCTATTTGAAGTATTAGTTAGTGGCGGAGATAGCAAAAAACAATTTGAGTTTATGAAAGAACTACTAGGTAAAGAAATTAAAATAAACCAAGTCTTTGAAGCTGGTTCTGCTGTTGATACAGCTGCAATCACTAAAGGTAAGGGATGGGAAGGACCAATCACAAGATGGGGAGTGAAGAAAAAGCAACATAAATCAAGAAAAAGTGTTAGGGAGGTAGGTTCACTTGGTCCTATATCACCACAATATGTAATGTATACTGTACCAAGAGCAGGTCAACGCGGTCTTCATCAACGAGTAGAATATAACAAAAAAATTATGATAATGGATAATACTGAAAACATAAAATACGAAATAAATCCAAAGGGTGGTTTCAAACACTTTGGTAATGTCAATGGAGATTTCATTGTGTTACGCGGTTCAGTTCCTGGAACGTATAAACGTCTAATTAAATTAAGAACTCAAATACGTAATTCCCCATCAAAAATAACTAAACCAAATATTTTAGAGGTTGTTGTTTAATGAAGGTTTCAACGTTTAACCTAAGTGGAACAAAAGAAAACGAAGTAGAATTACCATTAGTATTCTCAACTCCATTTAGAAATGATTTAATCGTTAAGGCATTCACTAATCTTAACTCACACAAATTCCAACCGCAGGGAAGACATCCTACTGCTGGAATGGATGTTGTTGCAAGATCAAATGATCCACCAACTGGTCAAGGAAGATCAAGAATAGCTAAAATGCGTGGAGGTGGTGGTGGACGTCAGGGTGAAGCAGGTGGTGTCGCATCAGTAAGAGGTGGACGACAAGCTCATCCACCTAAAGTGCAAAAAGTAATTTTTAAGAAATTAAATAAAAAAGAAAATAAACTTGCATTATGTTCCGCAATAGCTGCAACACAATCAAAAGAAATTATTGAATCACGTGGACATAAAATTGGAAAACTAAAAACATTTCCTATTGTTATATCAGACGATATAGAATCCGTGACAAAAACTAAAGAAGTTTTGAAAATATTAGATTCACTACGTTTAATGGAAGACGTTGATAGATTAAAATCACGTAGAATTAGAACTGGTAAATCTGCACTTAGAGGTAGAGGAAAAAAAATTGGTAAAAGCGTATTGTTTGTGGTATCAAACTCAAAAAAACTTTCAAGTGCATGTGGTTCAATTCCTGGTGTTGATGTACAAACATCTAAAAATTTGAGTGTACTAGACCTAGCTCCTGGTGGTGTACCTATTCGTCTAGTTGTATATTCAAAAAATGCACTACAAGAGATTGAAAAAATAAAATCACCTCATTTAGAATTATTGGTGAATGTTGCATGAAAGTTGAGCTAGCAAATAAAATCATTTTACATCCCTACATTACGGAAAAAACATTTGAATTGGTAGAAACTCAAAAAAAGATATGTTTTATCGTTGAGAAAACAGCTACAAAATCAGCAATAAAAACTGCAATAAATACGCTTTACGAACAAAAAGCAATAACAGTCAATACTGCCAGGACAATTTACGGAAAGAAAGCATTTGTGGAATTTGAAACTGTCGATGTCGCACGGGATTTAGCTACTAAAATAGGAATGCTATAATATGGAACGAAAAATGACTTTAACAGAATGGTGATAATAACAGTTGGTTAAACAATTTACATATCGTGGATTATCTCAAAAAGAACTAGAAAGTTTGCCATTAGGCAAATTGCTTGAATTATTTCCTGCACGTGCCAGACGATCACTAACACGTGGCATAAATGATGGTAAAAGAAAATTAATTGAGGAAATGAAGGCTGCAAAAGAGGGCACTCTAAAAAATCCTATTAACACACACCTTCGTGATGTTCTTATTTTACCAACTATGGTTGGTGTTACTGTAAATGTTTTTTCTGGCAAAGAATTTCGTCCAGTAACTATTACAACTGAAATGATTGGTCATTATTTGGGAGAATATGTAATTACGAACAAACGTGTAAATCATGGTGCGCCAGGTGTTGGTGCATCACGCTCTAGCTTGTATGTACCACTAAAGTGAGAAATATGCCTAAACGTTATTATTCATTTCAAAATTTTGATAACACAAAACATGTTCGTGCTGCTATAAGAGAAAAACCAATATCACATAAACATGCAAGAGAAATATCTCTAGCAATTCATGGCCTATCTATTGAAAAAGCTAGAGATTATTTACTTGATGTAACAAATCTTAAGCGAAGTATTCCGTTCAAAAGATACAAAAATCAAGTTGGGCACAAATCTGATCCAGGAACAATGTCAGGTCGATATCCACAAAAGGCTGCAACAGAAATTCTAAAATTATTAGATAATTTAGAATCAAATGCTGAATACAAAGGGATGGATTTAGATAGACTAAAAATAATCAATACGACTGTACATAAGGGTAGATTACTTAAAAGATTCATACCACGTGCAATGGGTAGATCATCAGCTAAAAACAATGCATTAATTCATGTAGAAATTGTTGCACAGGAGAAATAGAATATGACACAAGTAAAAAATGTAATTAAAGATAATTATAATATGATGTTGCTCAACGATTTTCTACGAGAAAAAATTAAGGACGCAGGATTTAATGGTATGGAAATTTCAAAAACTCCTACAGGAACAAAAATTATACTACATGTTACTAGACCAGGAATTGTAATAGGTAGAAAAGGTACAGGTATCAAAGAATTAACAGAAAAAATTCAAGCAGACTTTGGATATAAAAATCCACAAATTTCAGTAGAAGAAGTTCAAAAGCCAGAATTATCACCTAGTGTAATGTGTAATAGAATGGCTTCACATATTGAACGTGGAACCGCATTTAGAAGAGCTACTATGTGGACAATGAATCAAATTATGGAAGCTGGTGCAATGGGTGTACAGATAACAATTTCAGGAAAATTACGAGGAGATCGTTCTGCATTTGAAAAACATACACGAGGTATTCTACCAAGAGCCGGAAATTATGCAAAAAATATAGTTACGGAAGATATTGTTCATACAGAAACACCAATGGGTTTAATTGGAATTAAAATTAGAATTGCTAAAAAAGAAAATATTATCCAAGAATTTGAGCATGATGAAAAAAAATCTGTTACTGCCGAAGATATTGATGAATCGAAGGAAGAGAAAATAATTGCAAAAACTGAATCAGAACACATAAAAATTGAAGAAGAAAAAATGAAAACTCTTGAAACTTTAGAAGAAGAAGAGGAGAAATTAAAATAATGGCTCATTTAAAAAATAAAACAATTAGAGAATTCAATGAAAAGGATCTGGCTGATAGGCTAAAGCAAGTACGGAGTGAGCTGTTCAAATTACGAATAGAATCTAGAAAAGGAACATTACGTAAAGAAAGTGGTAAACTTAAACCTCTTAGAAAAGACATTGCAAGAATATTAACTAGAATGAATGAGATGAAAAGAAAATGACACGAAATATTGGATTACCAGTAAAGGAATCAAAGAAAAAAATAGAAGAAAATGAAAAAAATAACCCATTTAATGGAACGTTGTCAATACGTGGTAAAATATTTGAAGGAACTGTGATTAACGCAAAGGCAAATGGTACTGTTGTAATTCAAAAGGAGTCACCAATTTATTTCAAGAAATTTAAAAGATTTGGAAGAAGTAAAAACAAAATACATGCACATGTTCCTTCCAACATTAATGTAAAGGAAGGAGATTATGTTATAGCTGCTGAATGCAGACCTATCTCAAAATCAGTTTCTTTTGTAGTTGTTGAGGTAAGAACATAATGTCACAAGGAAAAAGTCGTGGAAAAGCTGCTAAGGGAGTTGTGGAATTTAGACCGTATGTTACAAGAGTTATTCCCGTTGGAGCACGGATTGTGTGTGCTGATAATTCTGGAGCTAAAATCTTAGAAGTTGTTAATGTACATAAATACAAAACAAGATTATCAAGATTACCTGCTGCTGCAGTAGGAGATTTTTGTAATGTGGTTGTAAAGAAAGGACCTGCAGAATTAAGAAAACAAATACATGGTGCAGTAATTATCAGACAAAAATATGCTATTAGAAGATTGAATGGAGTAAGAGTATCATTTGAAGATAATGCTGCAGTTATAATTACTGCAGAGGGAGAACTTAAGGGAACTGACATTAAAGGACCAGTAGCTGTAGAAGCATCTGAAAAATGGCCAAGAATTGCTAACCTGGCATCAATGGTGGTATGAATGAAACCAACAAAAGTTAGGAATAATCAAAGATATCGAGCTTCTAATCAAGTTATCAGTAAACAAATCGCTGCACCAATAACAAAAGAACTTCGTAAAAAATATTCACGACGTAATGCTAGGATTATGATTGATGATACAGTCAAAGTAATACGTGGAGAGTACAAAGGAATTACTGGTAAAGTAAGTAAAATTTCTACTGAAAATAATAGTATTGCAATAGAGGGAAATAAAAAAGAGAAACTAAAAGGTGATAAAATTGATATTTATATTCATACAACGAACGTAATCATTACTGCATTAAATACTGATGATAAATGGCGTCTTAAAATATTAGAAAAAAAATCAAAATCAAAAATTAAATCAATGAAGGAAGAATCAAAAAAGAAGGAAGTACCAAAAAAGAAGGAAGAAAATAAAAATAAAAAGAAAGTAGAAACAAAGCAGATAGACAAAAAGAAAGTTGAAAATAAAAATGGTGATAAATAATGGGTACGATAGCTGGTAGTAAAAAATTAAAGAGACAAATGTCTCCATTGTTTTGGAAAATAAATAGAAAGGACAAAAGATTTGTTATTACTGTAAGACCTGGTTCACATCCAAAAAATAATTCTATACCATCAGCAGTATTATTGCGTGATACATTAAACATTGTCAAAACATTAAGAGAAGCAAAATCATCAATATATGGTGGTAAAGTAAAAGTTGATGGTGTTATACAAAAATCATTACATCATTCAATTGGTTTAATGGATGTAGTTGAATTAGAGAATTCTAATGATATATACAGACTAGTCCCAAAAAACGGCCAGATACTTTTCCCAATAAAAATTAATCAAAATGAGAAATCTAAAAAACTAGTTAAAGTAAAAAGTAAAACAAGCATTAGTGGTGGAAGAACACAATTAGGATTTCATGACGGAAGGACGGTCATTACAGATACAGGTGTTAATGTTGGTGATACTTGTTTGTTGCAAATCCCAGAACAAAAAATTTTAGATGTAATTAAATTTGAAAAAAATTCTCAAGTAATTATAATAAAAGGAGCTAATGCTGGTCGTGTTGGCACTATAAACGAAATAAAAGGGGGTACATTTACTCTGCCAAAAAGAATAAGCCTTCTTATTGATGACAATACAGTTGAAATCCCTGCTCAGATTACAATGGCTATAGGTAAGGAAAAACCAATAATACAAATAGAATAGAAAAATGTCGCAACAAACTGAAAATTCAATGAAAAAAATCTTTCTTTCTAAGGTTGTATTAAACATGGGAGTTGGAAAATCTGGTGAACCAATAGAGATAGGAAAAAAAACATTATCACAAATAACTGGAAAAAAACCAAACACACGTAATGCCAAAAAATCACAAAGAGATTGGGGAGTGAGAAAGGGTGAACCTATTGGTGTTGCTGTTACTGTTAGAGATAATGATGCGACAGAATTATTGAAAAAACTTCTGGTTACAAAAGACAATAAAATTAATGGACGATCAATTGATAACGAGGGAAATCTATCATTTGGTATAAAGGAACACATAGACATACCTGGAATAAAATATGACCCAAAAATAGGAATTCTTGGTTTGGAAGTGTCAGTATCACTTGCTAGATCTGGGTTTAATATTAAAGTCAGAAGCCAACAAAAATCAAAAGTTGGTAAAAACCACAGAATAGCAAAGGATGATACAATTAAATTTTTAACTGAAAATTTTGGGGTGCAAATTGTATAATGGTTAAAGATAGATCATTTGGTGACCGTGGAACTGGTTTTACACCAAGAAAGAAAAAAGAATTTGGTAGAGGTTCTAGATGGTGTAAAAGATGTGGTGATTATACAGCACTAATTCAAAAATATGATTTACATTTATGCAGACGATGTTTTAGAGAGGTAGCAAATTCTTTGGGATTTAAAAAAAACGGATAGATGAATAATGGCAACAAATAACGTTCTAGCAAATTTATTTACTACATTGTTTAATACGGAAGACAGAAGAAAAAATAATTGTGTTATTCTGCCAACATCAAAACTTGGATTTGAAGTATTACAAACTCTAAAAAATGAAGGTTATATTGGTGATTTTGAACGTGTTGAAGATAAGCGTGGTGGAAAATTCAAAATTAATCTCTTAGCAAAAATTACTAAATGTGGAGCAATTACACCTAGATTCAAAGTAAAAAAGGATGAGTATAATACTTGGGAGCAACAATTTCTTCCATCATACAATAGAGGTATGTTACTTGTAACAACAAATCAAGGAGTTATGTCACATAAAGAAGCTGCAAATAAGGGAATTGGAGGATTTTTGATAGGTTATGTCTACTAAACAAATGGAAAAGTCTACAACAGAAATTCAAATACCAGACAATGTTAAAGTTAATCTAAAAGGTAGTATGTTACATATTCAAGGACCATTAGGTCAAGTCTATAAAAATTTTAAAAAAATACCAGTTATCATTGAAGTAAATGATAACAAAATACTGCTTAAACAAACAGGTGAGCGTAAAAAATATTATTCTATACTTAATACATCTAAATCTATAATTCAAACTCTTTGTTCAGGTGTTGTAGATGGCTTCACAATTAAAATGAAAATAGTCTATTCGCATTTCCCAATAACAGTTAAAACAGAAGGAAAAAAGATTTTAATTGAAAATTTTCAGGGAGAAAGAGCGCCAAGAGTTTCTATGATAAGAGGTGACACAAAAGTTGATGTCAAAGGAGATGATGTCATAATAACAGGACCTGTTTTAACTGATGTCTCACAAACAGCTGCAAATATTCAATTAAAATCTAAGGTGAAGAATAAAGATCACCGTGTATTTCTTGATGGGATTTATAGATATTTTAAATCAGAACAAATTGAAAAATAACACGATTTATCGTTTTTTTGACTGATCATAAGGATTAAATCGCTTTTGACGAGGTTAGTAACTATGCCGCCCTAGCTCAGCGTGGTAGAGCGTCGGACTGTTAATCCGTTGGTCGTCAGTTCAAGTCTGACGGGCGGCGCCTAATATTTCTAAATTCGAATTTAGAAATATTGATCGATTGAGACTAAATAGTGTATGTAATTAGACTGGAACGATCTAATAGATGATCGCATATTAGTAGTAATGCAGGAGGATTACAATGGCCAGAACTAAAAGGGCCAATCGTTATTGTGTTGATTGTGGTTCGAGGCTAGTTTACTACCCAAGACTATCTAATCCAAAGGCACCAAATGACTACAGAGTGTTAGTTTACGCGTGCCCAGATTGTAGTAGTGATTTTGATCGACCAAAAATGTTCTCCATAAGGAGAAACCAGGTTGAAAACCCTCTTGAAACAATAGAAATTGAGATAAAACAAGTTCAAAAACAACTTCAAAATAACTCAAAAAAATAACAAAGTACGTATGCAACCTGACAGACCAAGAAGTGGTTGGTGGTATCTTGTACCAATTTTTTTAGGATTAATAGGTGGAATAATAGCATATTTTGCATTAAGAAATGATGATCGTGAAAAAGCAAAAAAATGTCTGTATCTTGGAATAATACTGGGAATTATAGGAATAATCGTTAATCTGTTATTTTTGACATCAGAAATTCCAATTGAAGAGCAATTTGGTGTAAATGTATGAAAATTTGTAAAATCATCCATTCTTAACATGTTTTTTGATTTCATGCGTAAATGCTCAACCCCATCTATAGATCAAGTCATTTACGAATAACATGGTTTTATCAAAAACAGTGATTTTAGTGGGGGGTTGAGCATTTGTTCGTAAATATATGAGCCAATGGTAAAAAGACCTTGATACCATACTAACAAACCGATCATCATTTTTTACTAGGCATGAATGTTCAACCCCCCTTCTTTTGATAAAAAAATGATCGAAAACCAAAATCTTGTCAAAAAAAGACAGTAATTAAGCAAAAAGTGGTGACTAACTTCACATAAAACACAATGTTTTAGGGGACAATTAATGGCAACATCTAAAGCAAAACGTAGTGCAAAAGGCGGCGCTAAGAAGCGAAAAAGAAGAAGATAAGCAGTATCTTCAGTTGATTAGCCCCTTTTTATTTTTTTAATTAACTCAAGTAAACTTACCGCATTCGTGCGTAATATTTCTAAATTCGAATTTAGAAATATTATATATGTTACCAGTCGTTCCTGCTAATTTCAGATAATATGTTATTCGTCGTTTATGCTAATTGAAGGTAACACGTACACATGCTCAGGTTTAATTTTGAAAGTTATACGTTTCTCACCAGGCCTCTTAAACGGATATTTTTCCAAACCCATGTATTTCTTAGCCAATTTATCAGCGTGTGTATAATCATAATCTGGAATAATTTCTATGACCTTACCACGAATTGTGGTCATGTCAAGTGGGTTATCATGTGCTACAACACAAACTGCAACACGAGAATCATGTAGTACATTTCTATGCTTTATTCTGCCTTCAGCGGTATTAACCAATATATGATCATCCTGATAATCTCCCCAAACAGGAGTAAGCTGCGGTGAACCATCCAAATTTATTGTTGCGATAAAAACAAGGTTTTTTTCGTGAAATAACCGTTCAACTTTTTGATCCATAATTAAGTTAAAAAAATCTAGTATTTATTCAAGTGTTATTTTTAGATCAATATGAAAATAGAGATACCATTCACTGGTCACAAGAATATACTATCATTACACAAAAAGACAATAGAAATCACTAAAGATAGCGAGTTGAGCGTTAATGGTGATTGTATTGTGGGTATAAATTCTACTATAGCATGTATAGATCTACCAGTAAAATTCAAAAAAAAGATACAAAACCCAAACACGCTTATTGCATTTACTATTGTGGCTGATGAATACTCATTTTCTATACATGGAAAAGGATCAGAGAAATTAACACTAAAGCATACAAATGATATAGTTCTACGTAAAAGTGCATTCACATGCTCTAGAACTATCGCTATAAACTGTGACAAAGCATCCGATGATATGCCAAGGACGATGATAAAAAAACTTCAAAACCCAAAAACTAATGGAAAATTAATTATAGAAATAAAATAATTATTTTTTTTCTAGTAAATTAGTAAGTGATCTATTCATAATTTCCATAACAATGTAATTGTTATAGTTAATTTGTTGTATTTTTCGCGTTTTGGGAAAATTTTTTAGAATTGGGTCAATCACTTTAGTAAGCTTTAATGTTGTTTTTGATATAATTTTTGAATAATTTTCATCAAAATCTGATGGTAATGAAAAATCAAGTAATTTAGTAGACGAACCATAATATTTTGTTATTGCACCTCGTGTTTCTTCAATTTTAGTTATTTCAATTAAACCAGAGCCCTTGAGAATTTCAATATGATGTCGAATTGTTGTAACTGCTTTTTTATAACCAAGTTTTTTTAGTCGACGTGTTATTTGCTCAACGTTCAATTGTTTTTTATTTAATAACTCCACAATTTTTCCTCTAATTGGATCATCAAGTGCCTTAAAGATGTCATAATTTATCGTAATCATTCTATCGGTACTAATCTCCTTCTCCATCAATATTCCCATAGCATAAATTAAATCATATCACTAAAATGAAAGTTTGTTTAAGTTTATTAACTATTTACAATAATTTAGTAATGCTATTAATATTATCATTATACTATCAATATATTAGTAGTGGTTATACGTCATTAAAAATAAAAAGTGAGCTAGAGGGTATAGCCAGTCAGCTTCTGATAAGCTGTAACATAACGTTGAGTCATTTTAGAAATTAAATTAGTAGGAATAGGTGGAGCAACAGGTTCATTACCACTTGAACGTGCATCATCAAATTTTTTCTGATAACCATTCTCAGTTAACCAATCACGTAAAAGTTGTTTATCATATGCTTGTTGTGTTTCACCAATTTTGTGCTCATCCTTCGGCCATAAACGGAATTCGTCTGGACCAATTGAATCAGCCAAAACTATTTCATTATTTAATTTTCCAAATTCTAATTTTAGATCAGCAAGAATAAAACCAGAATTATCTGCAATTTTAGCCATTGTTTCATAAATTTGAATTGATTTATCTGATAACCAATCATATTCATTATTAGTAACAAGCTTTTGTGAGATAGATTCTTCCTTACTAACCGGTACATCATGTGTTGATTTAGTTGTAGGATCAAAAATTGGTCTTGGTAATTTAGCAGCAAGATCTGTTTGTACGTTATTTTCTAGTGAAATTTTTCCATTCTTCCAGCGTGAAACTAAACTACCATAAAAATAACCACGCACAACACATTCGATCGGAAGCATGTTAATTTTTTTTACTACAATTTCTGTATCTGACTTTCTTTCCACAAAATGATTAGATACATCAAGTTTGTTAAACCAGTATTCAGCAAATTTACAAAGAACTTCTCCTTTTTTTGGTATCTCATCTTTAAACTTTACATCATATGCTGACACACGATTGCTAAATTTGAAAAGTAGTAAATCGTCTTTTAATTCGTAAACGTCTTTAACTTTACCAGATGTTAAGAATTTCAATTACTATCAGTGTATATTGATATTATTTCATTATATGTAAATTAAGAGCCCATCATGCCTGGCATTGCAACTGGTTCTCTATACGCTTTGTAAATATCAATTCCTCCATCAGCTGTTACTCTTACAAATTGTAAACTATTCCCTTCTGGTGGTGATAGTATGATTGTTTTACCAGGTTTTAAAGTTGGAATTATATCTTTATCACCATCACCATAATCAATTGTGAGATTTGTCAAAGACTCACTGCCTGTATTTTGTATTGTTACACGAGCTAAAACAAAAAGACTTTGCATTTCTTTTGTAGGATCAACCATGATTGAATGATTAGAAGTTGTAGTGGAACCAGGAAATGCTATAGTAATTGTCAAAATAATAATAGCAGCAACAGCACCAATTCCAGATCCTATCAAAATATTTTTGTGTGATGAAATGTTTCTTTTGGGTTTTGCAGGAAGTGTCATTATACTTCTGTATGTATTGCTAACCTATAAGGTTAAAATCAATCATAGAATTCTACAATATTAGTCATTTTTTTTGCTCCATCATTGATTGGAAATATTTCGTTAGTTTGTATATTCACTTGCCAAACATAATCTCTATTATCATCGTATGTTTCAAAAGAAAAATTAACTTGATAAACACCATCACCAATTTTCTCTTCCATGTTTACTGCTGATATTTCTATAATTGTGTCACGATGCCCAAGAATATTTTCATTAGGGTATGCATTTTCAATTTGTAATATTATTGTGTCATACAAATTATATCCAGAGTTATCTGGTCCTTGATATGATTTTACAATGTTCCACGCAATATTTTGCTCGTCAGTCTCTAAATTTTCAACAAGACTTTTTTCCAAATCACTTGGTGCAATCATATCAGGTACAACAATTACAACAAATGCTACAGCACACATAAGATAGATGAAAGACCTCTTCTTTAGAAATTTTTTAAGATCAGATTCTTTTTCTTGTTTTTTACCCTCTTCTGGTTCATTTTTTCTCTCCTTAACCATATTACAATTATTCTAACATATACAATGCTAAAAAACCTAACTTGGAAAAAATTGGAATTACTGTTCACTTTCCCGAATTTTTTCAGCACATTCCTGCTGCTCTTGAAATGAATGCTCTCTAAGTGGCTTATGACAAATTTTACACAGTGGATCCTGTGGGTTACCAGGTTTTGGTGGTTCGTTCATCAATTTTAGTTAATAATTATATCGGATAATACAAAATAAAGATAGATATTTAGTAATTTTTTACAACACGCATGATAAAAGCAGTTTGTAATGACTATGGATTTGACTGTGATTTTACTTGTGAAGGCGAACTTGAATCAGTGATAGATGAATTTGGTAAGCATTGCACAGAAGAACATGGAATTGAGTATCAACCAGAAACTTTGACAAAATTCTTACTCAATAAATAATTATAATTTTTCCTGTTCTGATATAACAGAAAGAGTTGTAGTTGTACTAACATTTTTGACTTTTCGAATTTTTTTTGTTATTATTTTCTCAATATCTTTTTCTGTGTCAGCTTCAATTTTTACAAGTATATCATAATATCCAAAAGTTCCTTTTGCCTCTTTAACTAATTCAATTTTTAGTAAATCATGTAACACTTCCATTTCATGACCAATAGAACTTTGAACTAGAACATATGCAATATTCATTTACTATTTTCCACCTGTGATTTTGTCTTAAATACTGGCTTAATGCCCAACGAAGAATAATCACCTGTTGCACAAGTAAAACACATAGAATTAACTGGTATTCCAATCGCACGTGAAAGATTTTCTGGATCATTATAACCTAGAAAATCAGCACCAATATCATTTCGTACCTTTTCTATAATTTGTTCATCTGTATAGTCATTACCATTAGAATATGTTGCAAGCTCCTCCTGTGATGGAAAGTCTATTCCAGCAAAACATGGGAATTTAATTGGTGGATATGTTATAACAAGACTAATCTTACGTGCACCACCCTTTCTTAGTGCATTAATGATTGCTCGTGAACTAGTACCACGTACTAAACTGTCATCAACAACAACAACATGTTTATCATTAATTATTTCTTGAATAGGAATTATCCATCTATTGATTTCTATACGGTCAGTTTGATGTGGTTCAATAAAACTTCGAAGCGGACCTTTCTTACTATATCGATCTTTCAATAATCCTTCATCAAATGATATTCCAAGTTCCTGTGCATAACCTAATGCAGCTGGCCTAGCTGAATCAGGAACAGGAATAACTAAATCAGCATCAGTAAAAGGAAATTTTTTTGCTAGGTACCGACCGATATTTTTTCTAGCCACATAGATGTTAGAACCTTCCATCTTACTTGATGGATGTGCAAAATATGTAAATTCAAATGAACAATGAGACCTAGATGTCTCAGATGAAAACATTTCAGTTTCAACACCATTTTTACTCAATTTTATAAGCTCGCCAGGCATAACATCACGTTCTAGCTTAGCACCAATAGCAGATAATGCCGATGATTCTGAGGCGACAATTTGTGTATTACCATCTTTTTTCCCGCCCATAACCATTGGTCTAAATCCCTTTGGATCACGTGCAGCAAAAACAGAAGAATCATCAGAAAGAAAAGTAAAACAATATGAACCAACCATATCATTTTTTAAAATTGATAACGCACTACCTAATTTACCTTTTTCAGAAATTAAAGAGACTAAACGTTGTGCAACAACTAATGTATCACTCGCATGTTGTGGTGTAAATGAGCATCCACCTACCATGTTAGAAAGTTCTTCAACATTAGAAATTGTTCCATTATGTGCAATACACAAATCTTTGACTTTTAATGGTTGAGCATTATGTAAATTGCTTTTACCGATAGTAGAATATCTAACATGACCAATCGCAGCAAATGATGAATACTCATCAGAAATTCTCTTAAATTCAGATGCAGATGAAGAAACTAGACCTATTTTTTTTAATGGTGTTTTATTTGGAACAGCAATTCCCCATGCTTCCTGTCCTCTATGCTGTAAAGCACGTAATGAATCAATAAGCATCGGAATAACATTAATTCCATCCTGACTAAAGATTCCAACAACACCACAATTTTCTTTAACCATATTTCAACAAATCCCCTAACCCATTGAAATATCTTTTTTGTGCTAAATTAATTTTAAATTTGGCCAGATTTTTTGATTTACGCCTAATATTGATTTGATCGCCAGAAAATTTTCCCAAAACAGCAAATAAGATTTTTTTCTTAGACAGAAATTGTTTCACATCATCGATATTTTTTTTATCAGTTACTAACAAGTAACGAGAATGGCTTTCCGAGAACAGTATTTTCTCAGAGCTAAGATTAGACTCAGATGGTACCTTTTCAATATCAACATTGCAACCAATATTGCCAAAAATTCCAAGTTCAGATAATGCTATTGATAATCCTCCTTTAGAACAATCATGAACTGATTTAACATATTTGTGTTTAATCAATGACAATACTGCTAGCATGTTAGATTTTGATTCTGTAAAATCAACCACAGGACAAATTCCACCAATAAATTTTTCAATATATTCAAAATATTCAGAACCTCCAAGCTCATCACTTGTATTGCCAATGATTAGCAAATAATCACCATTGCTTGGATGAGATGGTAGAAATGGTGTAGTACCAATTCCCAAAACACCAATGAGTGGTGTTGGTTTGATTGGTCCTGATGGTGTTTCATTGTAAAAACTAACTTTTCCACCAACACATGGTATTCTAAGGAATTTTGCATAATCGGTTAGTCCTTCAAGTGATTCCATAAATGTCCAGAATATTTCTGGATTTTCAGGGTTCCCAAATTGAAGATGATCAACCATGCCAATTGGATTTGTACCACGACAAACAACATTTCTACAAGCCTCCTCAAAGCAACCAATTGCACCCTGCCTAGGATTAAGATAACAATGCTTGGGATTACCATCAATCTTTGCTGAAAGAAATTTCCCATTATCTAACCGTAAAACTGATGCGTCAAATCCTGGCTTTATGATAGTCCTAATTCCAACTTCATGATCATACTGACCAAAAACCCAATGTTTACTTGCAATATTTGGACTAGATAATAATTCTAAAATTATTTTAGTGTAATTGAGTGTATTTTTTGTTTTATGGTCTTTTTTGATATTCATTAAATATTTTGGTTTAATTTTTTCTCTATCAAGTAATGGTGCACGTGCAACAAATTCTGCGGGAAGTAATGCCAATGTTTTTTTAGACTTTTTCACGTGCATCATTTTATCATTTTTGACGTAACCAATTGTAGAACATGATATTCTAAATTTATCACAAATTTGTTTAAGTTTTGGTAATTTTTCTTTACTTGTAATTAGTAACATTCTTTCTTGTGATTCAGAAATCATTATTTCATCAGGTAATAGACCAGATTCTCTAGTGTGTATCTTATCAACATCTAATTCTATTCCAATTCCTAAACTCTCAGCAGTCTCAGAAATTGCACAAGATAACCCACCACCACCTAAATCTTTCATTGCATTGATACATTTTTCATTTCTTGCTTCAAGAATTGCTTCGATAATTAATTTTTCAATGAAAGGATCAGGAATTTGTACTGCCGATCTATCTTCACTTTCAAGGGAATCAGATGCAAATTGCGAGCCGCCTATTCCATCTCGACCTGTAGAGCCACCAATAAGAACAACCAAATCACCATTGTTTGCATGGTTTTTTATCAATCTATTTTTTTTTCCAAAACCTATTGCAGCAACATCAACCAATGCATATCCAGTATAGCAATCGTCAAACTCAACTTCTCCACCGATAGTTGGAATGCCTAAACAATTACCATAATCTGCTATTCCTGAAACTGCATTTTTAAAAAGCCAGCGTGCATGTGTATCATTTTGAATATCACCAAAACGTAATCCATCAAGTATTGCAATGGGACGTGTTCCAGCCGACAAAATATCACGAATTACACCTCCTACACCTGTTGCAGCTCCACCAAATGGTTCAACAGCTGATGGGTGATTATGGCTTTCAATATGTACAGTTACAACGTATCCATCACCAACATCTAAAACACCAGAATCATATCCCTTCTCAGTTATTACATTTCGGCCAGTAGTTGGAAGCATTTTCAGATGTTTTTTGGATGATTTGTATGAACAATGTTCAGACCATTCTGCAGCAAGAATTTGTAATTCAGTTTTAGTTAATTTTCTCTTAATCGTATCACGAATATGCTTGGTTTCATGTTCCTGCAGACTCAATTTTTTACTCCTATTGCATTCAATAATGATTCAAAAATTAATGATGAAGGTTTGTTATCTATTGGATTAAGTAGACTTTCAGCTGCACGCTCAGGATGTGGCATCATACCGACAACGTTATGATCCTCATTGCACACGCCAGCAATTTGTTCTATAGAACCGTTAACATAATTCTCATATGTAAAAACAATCTGATCATGTTTTTTCAGATCATCTAACAAGTCTGAATCAGCATAGTATCGTCCTTCACCATTTGCTATTGGTATAGGTATTTTCTGATTTAATTTTAATTTATTTGTAAATGGTGTTTTATTATTTTTTACAATCAAATTAGTCCATTGACACATAAAATTAAGTGACTCGTTTTTTAGTAAAACTCCTGGTAGTAAATTAGATTCAACTAATATTTGAAATCCATTACAAACTCCTAAAATTGGAATTCCCTTATTAGACAATTTTTTAACATCGGTAATTATCGGACTGTTTGCTGCTATTACACCAGCACGTAATCTGTCACCATATGAAAATCCACCAGGTAAAATGACTGCGTCAATGTTATCTGGTAAACCCTTTTCATGCCAATAATACTGCGTATTCAAGTTAAAAACATCCGTTAAAACATGGAACATATCACGGTCACAATTACTGCCAGGAAAAACGATTACCCCGACTTTCACAGTTTTACTAATAATTTCACCTATAAAATTGATACACATGACCATGTTTTTATTTTGGAGAATTGCAAGCACACCATGGCACAGATTAGGGAAATAATGGAAAAAAATGTCATAACTATTGAACATGATAAAACTGCATTGGATGCAGCATGTCTAATTTCTGAGAAGGATGTTAGTTTTCTAGTAATAATGAAAGATAATAAACCAGTTGGTGTATTATCTGAAAGTGATTTTGTGAAGAGGTTAGCTGTAGATAATAAAAAGGCATCAGATGTCATTGTTTCTGAAATAATGTCAAGCAAGTTTAGATGGGTTGAACCAGAAACAGAACTAGAAGATGCTATTCAAAAGATGCTTAATAATAATATACGTAGATTGGTGATTTTAGATGATAACAAGTTGGTTGGTGTCATTACACAAACTGACTTGACTGGATTTCTTAGAGATAAGCTGTTAGTAGATAAAACGATTAAAAACATTCAAAAAAATTAACTTGTTTCAGATTCAATGGATGCATTGCTTACAAGTGGATTAAATATTCTTAATTCTTGACAAACATCTTCAACAATTTTTTCAGCCTTTTTTTTATCATTCGCTTCTACAGTAAATTTCAGTATCTTCCCGGCACGAATTTTTTTTATTGGTGAATTTTTACTTTTTAAGACAAGATCGTTCAGAATTGTGTCACCCTCAGGATCGCTGATATTAGACTTATTTTCAATTATCACGTGAACAGTATACGTTGGCATGATAAAACATCGTGTCAAAACGTAATATGTGTAATGGCATAGTAAAACATCATGCCGAACGGCTTCTAGCCCTGCCTTTTTTTCTTTTATACTGTCTAGCTTTCCTCTGTTTTTTTGAAGCCATGATCAAACATACCATCGCCAGTTTTTGAACCTATGTATCAACAAAAATGTATTAGTAATGGTTCATACGAATTGGTTTAACATGACTAAGTCTAGATATTGGAAATTAACTAGCGATGAAGTTAAACAGTTAACGCATGAACCAGATAAAGTAATCAATTGGGAGATTAAGGGTGTACGAAAACCTGAAGAGGACGCAAAATTCATTGGCATATTTCTATACAGAAATGGAACACCACATGACTATGAAGCACTTAATGGTATAGTCTATTACCATAATAACATTGATAGAAATGAATTACCTGACATAACAAAATTTCTTAAGAAAAAGTTTGGTGGTGATGAAATTGAAAAAGGTGAAAGAATATTTCTTAAAGATTCAAAAGAGATCTACACTGGAAAGGAGATTGGAGAATTAGCAGAGGAATGTGATGCAAAATTCAACACTGAATCAGTTATATCAATTGAATTAAATGATGCTACACAAGATGAACTAAAGAAATGGGGGTTTCCCGATTCTAAACTACTTCCTATACCTGGTAAATAATTAATAACTAAAAGTATGTAGAGAATTCAGATGTCGGAATTTGATAAACTTTATGTACATTTGAACGAACTTAGAACAAGAGTTTTACGAATATTAATTGTAGTTGGTATAATTGCTATATTTTTAATGACATTCCATCTTGAACCCATAATGTATAGTGATATTACATTGTATTATCCTTCACCAGAACCACTTGATAATATCGCAGCACAGCTTACTGATTATTTTAGAATTAATTTAGTGCCAGATGATGTACAATTAATTCAAACTGCACCTGGTCAAGCGTTTTTTGCACAGGTGTATATTGCTGCGTTAGTTGGACTTGTTGCTGGTACCCCAATAATAGTTCGAGAAGTTATAGGATTTCTTAAACCTGCATTAAAGGAAAATGAGATTAACGTTAGCAGAACAATCACTATCCCTATCATGGGCCTATTCATTTCTGGATGTCTATTTGCTTATTTTGTTGTAGTGCCATTCATGTTAGAATTTTTGTACAAATATGGTGCCTCAGCTGGACTTGTTACATTTTTAAACATAATGGATTTCGTTACGTTTGTTTTACAATTTCTCTTGGCATTTGGTTTATCATTTCAATTACCTGTGATAATGTATGCATTCAGTCAATCAGGTATGACTGATGCAAAATTTTGGAGAAAAAATATACGATATGCAATTATCATTATCATAATTTTTGGTGCTGTGATAACTCCTGATGGCAGTGGTGTTACAATGTGGTTTATTGCTGGACCAATGATTGGATTATATCTAGCAGGCATGATTCTAGTAGAACGTAAAGAAAAACAAACACTGAAGACTTAAATCTGTAATTTAGTAGATGAGATCAAATGCTTGGTGGAATGGAACTGGTAATACTTGTGGTTGTAATTGGTGTCTTAATCTTTGGAGCCGCAAAAATCCCTCAGCTTGCAAAGACGTTTGGTAAGGCAAAATCTGAATACAAAAAGGGTGAAATTGAAGGCGATAACGAATTGAAAGACTTCAAAGAAAAAAAGAATAACGAAACGTCTTAACTACATAATTTTAATTATTTGAACCCCATCGAGTAAACAGATCATGTTCAATATCAAACTGATCTAAACATTTACCCACAATATGGTTTATCAAATCATCTATTTCCTTAGGTTTTGTATAAAATTCTGTAACAGGGGGAAGTATTACAACTCCCAATCGTGCTAATTTCAGCATATTTTCTAAATTAATGGCAGTTAATGGTGTTTCACGCACCACAAGTATCAATTTGCGTGACTCTTTTAACATTACACCAGCTGCACGTGCAACTAATGTCTCATCATATCCATTTGCAACACTTGATAATGTTTTCATGCTGCATGGAATAACTATCATACCATCAGTTTTATGGGTTCCACTTGAAATGCTAGCAGCCATATTTGCTTCATCAGAACTTTCTGTTGCAAGGGATTTTACGTAATTAAGATCATGGTTAGTTTCCATTGAAATGCATTTTTCAGCCCATTGAGACATTACCAAATGAGTTTCAATGTTTAATCGTTTGAGTATTTCAAGTAATCTTATACCATAAATAACTCCAGTACTACCAGTGATCCCAACCACTAATTTCATATATTCATTAAAACATAAGATAATTTTAATGAATATGTAATTACTAATTAAATATTAGAATCAAGTACATCAGTTTCTCTCTCTTTACGTTTGGTAAGCCAAATTTTAACTGCACATGCAGCCATGCCGGAAAATAAAATTATTCCAACAAGTATCATCTCCACACTCATATTATATTTTAGAAATGATGTTGGCTAAAAATATGCTCAACTTCATATTATGGTTATAATTTCATTAAAATGTGATTAAAAGGACTGAAATTCAAAAAATTGTCAATGATTATAATGATCTTAGAATAGCGGTTCTCGGTAGTCACTCTGCATTAGAAATAATGGATGGTGCAAAGGACGAAGGACTAGATACGATTGTTTTTTGTCAGAAAGGTAGAGAGACACCCTATCAAC
>LULR01000252.1_pt1 | contig 32581 bp, 29 predicted proteins | sample 729471 | NCBI WGS metagenome assembly LULR01 (sample SAMN03860284, study PRJNA289734) | marine metagenome | biome: seawater column; feature: ocean; material: water; isolation source: Red Sea water column Station 108 - depth 500m | place: Saudi Arabia: Red Sea | collected 2011-10-15 | depth 500 m
TTGTAGCTCCTAATTTATATATAGCAGTAGGAATTTCTGGAGCAATTCAACATTTAGCAGGTATGAAAGATAGTAAAGTCATTGTTGCTATAAATAAGGATGAAGAAGCACCTATTTTCCAAGTGGCAGATTATGGTTTAGTAGCAGATTTGTTTGAAGCCTTACCAGAATTAGAAAGTAAGCTATAGTTTTCTTAAGATTACCCCAGTTTCGATATGATCGGTATAAGGAAACTGATCAAACAATGCTGCTTTTTTAACTTTATAGTTAGTTAAGAGTTCTTTTAGATTAGATTTAAGAGATTTGAATCCACAAGATAAGTAGATAATTTCTTTATAGTTAAGCTGTTTTATTAAGTTAATTGAATCAACGTCTAAACCAGATCTAGGAGGATCTAAAAAAAGAACATCTTTCCTGAAATCAATTAAGTTAATATGCTTCATTCTGTTGAATTCTCTTTTTTTAATTAAAGCTTCAAGAGTTTCTAATCCCGACATTCTTGCTGTTTCTACATTTTCAATAGAATTTATTTGTATGTTTTTCTCTAAAGCTTTTACGCTAGGTCTGCTATTTTCAGTTGCAAGAACTCTGGAATAAAGATTACTGAGAAGAATAGTAAAAGTTCCTACTCCACAATGTAGCTCAGTGACATGATGATGTAACTTTTTACTTTTACTTACCCAAGTTAACATCTCATCACATATATATGGATTGGGTTGACTGAAACATTGTTCATAGAGATTAACCTTAATTTTTTTGATATGTGCATTATAGGTTTCAGTAACAAAATCTTTACCTATCACTAGTTTTTGTTTTCTGCTTCTTCCAACAATAGATGCGCCTATTTCAGAACTTAATTTTTTGGCTTTTTCAATCCAGTTTGCATCTAAAGGTTTATGATATATAAGAGAAACAATTCCTTCTCCGCTTCTTGAAACTTGAATTTCAGTTTGAAAAAGTTTTTCTTTTATCTCATCACTACCCAATAATTTAACTTTAAGTTGAGAAATTAATTGATTAATTTTTGCATCACAAATTGTAAGTTCGTCTATGTTTATTTTTTTGTTTTTTTCAATCATGGTGAACTGAATATTATTATTCACATGAACTCCCAACTCTGCTCTAGTTCTAAAGTGGGAAGGAGGGGAAGGAAAATAGTTTAGATTTTTAGTTAGCTCAGAAAAAAAGGGAAAAAATAAATCTTTTTTAGCCTTTAACTGTCTAGTATATAGATCTTCATTGTTATTCAAGATTAGTACTGTAATATTTTTTAGTCAGATTTATGTCTTCATTTCTATTGCTTGAAATGGTCTTTATTTGCTCTTCAGTTATTTTCCCTAATCCAAAATACTTACTCTCAATATGTGAAAAATACCAACCGCTTACTGAAGCAGCAGGTAACATAGCAAAATTTTCAGTTAAAGAGATATTGGCTTTATTTTCAGCATCTAATAAAGAAAAGAGTTTAATTTTTTCTGAATGATCAGGGCATGCGGGATATCCAGGAGCTGGTCTTATTCCAACATACTTTTCCCTAATTAACTGCTCATTTGAAAGCTCTTCTTCCCTTGAATATCCCCAATATTCCTTCCTAACTTTTTCATGAACGTATTCAGCAAGAGATTCAGCTAACCTATCAGCTATTGCTTTAAGCATGATAGAGGAATAGTCATCATTATTTTTTTCAAAATTAGTACATGCCTCTTCTACACCCAAACCTGAGGTTACAGCAAAAGCCCCAATATAATCTTTAATCTTCTTTTCTTCAGGGGCTATAAAATCAGAAAGAGATAAATTTGGGTTACCTTTTCCTTGAAATCTTTGTTGTCTAGGAAAATTTAAAGTAGTTAGAAGATCTTTTCTTTTTTCATCCTTAAAAACTTTAACTTGGTTATTTTTATCTTGAGAAGCTGGCCAAAAGCCTATAACAGATTGATTGCTAATACTGTTAGACTTTTCAAGTTCATCTAACATTTCATTGGCGTCTTTAAATAATTGAGTAGCGGCTTCACCTACTACCTCATCATCTAAAATTTTGGGATAACTACCCGCAAGACTCCATGATTTAAAGAAAGGGGTCCAATCTATATAGGGCCTTAAGGAACTGATAGAAATTGATTCTAAATTACGTACCCCCAAGAAAGAAGGTATTACAAGTTTAGAATTCTTCCAATTTATATGTAGTTTGTTATTGTTTGCCTCTTTTAGACTTAAAAGTTGAGGTGAACTCTTTTCTTCCAGTCTAAGTCTTGTAGAAAGATAGTCCTCCCTAATTTTTTCTGTATAAGATTTACTTTTCTTCTTATTTAATAAATTTTGTACTTGGTTCAATTTTTAATGCGGTATGAGCTTTTGAGGTTGTAGCTCCACCAATCAATACTGGAATATTCATCTTTCTTCTTGTTAGCTCTTGAACAACTCCAATCATCTCATCAAGTGAAGGAGTTATTAATCCGCTTAAACCTATTAAATCAGCTTTCTCTGCAATTGCAGTATCAATAATTTGTTCAGCAGGCACCATTACTCCTAAATTTATGACTTCATAATTATTGCATTGAAGAACAACCGTAACTATATTTTTACCAATATCATGAACATCACCTTTAACAGTAGCCATCACTATTTTTCCATTAGTTTGAATACCACCTTCTTTTTCTTCTTCTAAATATGGAACAAGATAAGCAACAGCTTCTTTCATTACTCTGGCACTTTTAACTACTTGTGGAAGGAACATCTTGCCGTCTCCAAAAAGGTCCCCAACAATATTCATTCCATCCATTAGAGGGCCTTCAATAACTTCTACTGGAGAATTACTTTTGCATCTGGCTTCTTCTACATCTTCAATGATGTATTTATTAATTCCCTGAACCAAAGCATGATTAATACGATCATTAATTTCTAGATTTCTCCATTCTTCATCCGTTTTTTTTCTTGTTTGGTCTTTCTGGAATTTAGTTGCTTCGTCCACTAGTCTTTCAGTAGCATCTTCTCTTCTGTTTAGAATTACATCTTCAACTAAAGTTTTTAGTTCAGGATTAATATCTTCATAGACTGCCAATTGACCAGCATTTACTATTCCCATTGTGAGACCTTTATTTATGGCGTGGTAAAGAAAAACGGAATGCATGGCTTCTCTAACTGCATCATTACCTCGAAAAGAAAAGGAAACATTGCTTATACCGCCAGAAATACTTGTTAGTGGAAATTCTTCCTTTATATATGCGCAAGCATCAATAAAATCTTTAGCATAATTGTTGTGTTCTTCAAGTCCCGTAGCTACTGCAAACACATTAGGATCAAATATTATGTCTTGCGGAGGATACTTAACTTCTTTAGTTAAAACTTCATAAGATCTTCGACAAATTTCTTTTCTTCTTTTTAAAGAATCAGCTTGTCCTTTTTCATCAAAAGCCATGACAATTATTGCTGCTCCATACTTAAGACATAATTTAGCAACTTTAATAAAATTATCTTCACCTTCTTTAAGGCTTATGGAGTTAACAATGGCCTTACCTTGTATAACTTTTAGTCCACTTTCAATAACTTCCCATTTAGAAGAATCTATAACAATAGGGACTTTTGATATGTCAGGTTCAGTTGCAACAAGCTTTAAAAAATGATCCATTTCTTCCAAAGAATCAAGCATGCCCTCATCCATATTAACATCTATCATTTGAGCACCTAATTCAACTTGCTCTTTTGCAACTTCTAAGGCTTCAGCGTAATTCTTTTCTTTTATTAATCGTGCGAATTTTGCGGAACCCGTTACATTAGATCTTTCTCCAATGTTTATAAAAAGAGAATCATCATTTATAACTAATGGTTCAAGTCCACTAAACGACCTTTGAGGTTTAGTTGCACTTAATTTTTTAGGTTTTATTCCTTTTATTGCATAACTAATTGCTTCAATATGATGAGGTGTTGTACCGCAACAACCTCCAACTATATTTAATAAACTGCTTTCAGCCATTTCTTTTATGATATTTGCCATGTGAGAAGGGGTTTCATCATATTCACCCATTTCATTAGGAAGACCTGCATTAGGGTGAAGGCTTATCGGTATGTCCGATATTTTATTTAGAGATATTAAGTGCGGTCTAAGTTGCTCCGCTCCCAAAGCACAATTAAAACCAATTGAGCAAGGGTTTGCATGCCTTACTGACGTCCAGAAAGCTTCGGCGGTTTGGCCTGATAAAGTTCTACCAGAATTATCAGTTATAGTGCCTGAAATCATTAAAGGTATTTCTTTACCAACTTCTTCACACTTTTCCAGATAAGCAAAGATCCCTGCTTTAGCATTTAAGGTATCAAAGATTGTTTCAAACATTAAAAAATCGACTCCGCCTTCCAATAATCCATCTATGCATTCACGGTATGAAATAACTAACTCATCAAAAAGAATATTTCTTTTTGCTGGGTCAGTTACATCAGGAGATATTGAAGCTGTTGTATTTGTTGGACCAATTGATCCTATTACCCAAGCATTTGAATCTGTTTCAGATACTGCTTCTTTAGCTATTTTTGCTCCCGTAAAATTTAAATCGTAAGCCTTTTCTTGTAGATCATAGTCTTTCTGGGAAATAGAACTCGAGTTAAAGGTATTAGTTTGTATAAAATCACATCCTTTATCCAAGAAAGACTTATGAATCTCCTTGATTATTTCCGGCTGAGTAAGGTTTAGAAGATCATTATTACCCTTTAAGTCTTTATCGTATTCTTTATACAGTTCACCTCTAAAATCTTCTTCCGAAAGCTTTTTAGACTGTATTTCGGTGCCCATGGCACCATCTATAACTAAAATTCTTTCTTTTAATTTTCTATTAAAATCACTTAGTTTCATTCTTTTTACAATTATACTTCTAATCCTTAGAGTGAATTGTAAGTGTTTTAACTATAAAATGTACTTATGCCAGCTATAGAGATAAGTAAATCTGCAGAAAATTACCTAAAAGAGCTTTTGCAGAAACAAGATTCAGATACTGTAGGTATCAAAGTATTTGTGAGTGAACCAGGATCTCCAAGAGCAGAAACTTGCATAGCTTACTGTAAAGAAGATGATGATATAACTGAATATGAATTATTTAGCGATTACAGTTTCTCACTTTATCAAGAAAAAAAGTCTCAAACTTTTCTAGAAAATGCCGTTGTAGACTACTCTCCGGATAAGTTTGGAGGAACCTTAACGATTAAAGCGCCTAATGCCAAAGTTCCAAGCATAGGAGAAGATGCTTCTTTAGAAGAAAGAGTTAATTACCTGCTTTACTCTGAAATTAATCCTAGCCTTGCTGCTCATGGCGGGGAGGTGTCCTTAGTTGAAATTTTAAATAAAGAAACAGCTGTTCTCCAGTTTGGAGGAGGGTGTCAAGGCTGTGGAATGGTTGATGTAACTTTAAAAGATGGAATAGAAAAGACCCTCATTGAAGAAATACCTGAGCTTAAAGGTATAGCAGATGTAACTGACCATAGTTACCGCGAGAATGCTTATTACAAATAAGTTTCCTACAATTTTCTAGTTTATAATTGTTCTGTGACCCAACTTAACGCAGACCATTGCTATATCTTCACCGATACAGAAACTACTGGATTAGATATAAATTTTTCCCAAATTCTTCAGGTGGGTTCTTTATTAACTGATGAAAACTTAGTTGTAGAAAAGGAACATAGTTTATTTTCAAAACTTTTACCTTGGATTGTACCTAGTCCAGAAGCTTTCCTTGTACATAAAAAAACTGAGTGTCTTAACGAAGAAAGCCCAACTCATTATGAAATGATGTGTAAACTCAGAGAAGATTGGCTAAATTGGTCAACCAACAAAAATCCGGTTTTTATAACCTATAACGGCCATAGGTTTGATGAAGAGTTATTTAGAAGACAATTTTATTGGTGTTTGCTACCTCCATATATAACAAATACTGGAGGGGCTACTAGATTAGATCTAATGTACACTTTTCAACTAGTCGCTAATTTTTTCCCCAACTCTCTAACTGTTCCTATGAATGAAGAAAATGGAATTAGTCTAAAGCTTACAGATTGGGCCGAAGCTAATAAGATATCTTCTATTAATGCCCATGATGCCGTAGCTGATTGTTACTTGATGGTCAATTTATCTAGGCTTATAGCTGAAAAAGCACCTGAGGTATGGAATTCTTCATTAAGAGGCTCTTCCAAGGATGGTAATCTAAGGTTAATTCAATCAGAACCATTTGCAATGATTGGAGAAGTAATAAGAAAGAGTAGATTTACTTATCCTGTCACATTCTGCGGACGAAATAATAAAATGCAAAATGAGGTAGCAGTAGCAGATTTATACTTTGATCCTGATACTTTAAATGAATTATCTGATTCTGAGTTATTAGAACAAATATCTAACGCAGGGACAGCAATAAGAAAAGTAAGGATCAACAGAAGTTTACCAATAATGAATGCTTTAGATATACCTTCAATCCACGACACTTTGGATATACCATTTGAGCAATTAGAAGAAAGGGCAGATAAAATTAGGAATAACACTAAATTACAATCTAGAATTAGTGAGTTATTAACCAATAATCAAATTCAATACCCACCTCCAAAGTATGTAGAACAATCTGTATATTCTGGATTTCCATCCAAAGAAGACGAATTATGGATGGAGAGATTTCACGCCACTCCTTGGCAGGATAGATCAAAACTCATTGATGGTTTCGAAGACTCTAGATATAGGGAGTTAGCTGAAAGACTCATTTGTGCTCATGAAGCTGAAGGAACTCCTGATCAATCACTTCAGAGATATAACACCTTTATTTCACAAAGGCTTTCAGATAAAGGTCCTTGGTTAAATATTGATAACACATTATCTAAGATAGAGGAAATGTTAAAAAAAGAAGAAGACAAAGAGAAAAAAAATATACTTCATAAATTAGAAAAGAAACTCAAAAAAATGGCTGCTACCTAGAAGCTTTATTCTGATGGCCATAAAGTTACCTTTATAACAGCACCAAAAAATGGATGATCAATATAATGGTAAGAATTTTCTTTCATTTTAATTTGTTGATTAATTTCATATAAATCTCTGTAATTACTATTAATAGTTAATGGAGTTTCTACAGTAGTAGACACTGGAGTAAACTCTTTTGTTCTTAATATCCAACTTGAAAAAGAAATAAAGTCTTCACCAATAGACTTAAAAAAACTTATAAATCTATTTTGAGCTTTAGAAAGCTTAAGTAAGTTGTTGAAATTATAGAGTTTTACCGCAGTAAACTCCTGACCCTCATTAGTACTTTCTGATAATCTTAATCTTAGATCTGAATGTAAAAACCTTTCTTTATAAAGCAAAAGTTCTCCATGAATACCATTGATTTCATTTTTTCCTTGAATGTATACAGGGCTTGATAGGTCTGCTTGAAATAAAGGCTGGAACCAACTTCCATGGAAAAGCACTTCATATTCCTTTCTTTTATTCAGTCGATTAACAAATCTTTTATTAAGACCATTTTTTTTTATTAATTCAAAATATTCATATGGTAATAAAGTAAAATCGGAGTTCTTATCAATGCCCGTACTTTTCACTTCTTCAACTTCAATTGGATTTAGTTTCTGACTTAAATCAACTGATTGTATAACTTGTGAACTGGGAACTAATCCTTCCTCAATGGCTTCTTTCTTTACTAAAAGATTTGGTGTGTCTAAAAGCTTTAGTAAGTCTGGTGAGTATATAAACCTATCAAGTTCTGGAAATTGTTCTTGTTTATCCTTCTCATTTATTTGTTTATGAGAAAAGATAATTAAGTCAATTCTATAAATAGGATAAAGACTTTGGTTCTCTGAAAAAGCTTTTGAAGAAAGGAGAAGTTTTTCTGGAATATCCTGGCTAAAAGCTAAATAAGAATTTAACAAAATTAATATATATAAAAATCTCTTCATACAATCTTTTTATCTAGATTTAATCCTTCATAAATTTTCTTAATATTATCTTTAAAGTCTACTCCTTTTTTTAAGACCTTGTCTTTAGTTGAATCTAAAAAATTAATTTCAATATTTTCTTTCTTAATTTTGATTTTATTAATATTCTTTTCGTTAGCTATAAGTGTTAATTCTGACTCAATAAATAATGCCTTTAGTTCTTTAGGGAACAAACCAAATCTATTTATCATTTCTATTTGAATATCTCTAAGTTCTTCTAAAGAGATGGCAGAAGAAATTCTGTTGTACATTATTAGTCTTTGACTTATATCAGGAAGGTAGTCTTCAGGAATATATGTAGATGTATTTAAGTTAACCTCTATGTCTTTTTCAAGTATGAATGATTCTATTTCTCCTTTCTGTATTTGATTAGTTGCTCTATTAACCAATCTTAAATATAAATCTATCCCAATGGATTCCATTATCCCGCTTTGATTCTCTCCTAGTATTTCTCCTGCCCCTCTAGCTTCAAGATCTTTTAAAGATAATAAAAACCCTGCTGATAATGAATCAGAGTCTTTCAAGGCTTTTAATCTTTTATCAGCTTTCTTTCTTTTTAATATTCGGTTAGATTTAAGAAAATAAGCGTAGGCTTGTTTTCTTCCTCTTCCTACTCTTCCTCTTAGTTGATGTAACTGTGACAAACCTAATCTGTCAGCTTCTTCAACTATCAGTGTATTTGCGTTAGGAATATCTAATCCGCTTTCTATAATTGTTGAGCAAACCAATATATTTATTTGCCCATTTTGAAAAAGTAACATTTTTTGTTCAATTTCTGAACCTTTTAGCTGCCCATGAATAAAGTCTACATTATGAGAAGGAAATAACTTTTCTATTCTTGTTTTTCTATCTTCTATAAGACGCAAATCATTACATAAGTAATAGACTTGTCCGTTTCTAAGGATTTCTCTTTGAATACTCTCCTTTATAAGATGTTCGTTAAATGGATAAATGAAGGTTCTTACAGATAACCTATTTTCAGGAGCTGTAGCAATAATTGATAAGTCTTTTAACTCAGCCAAAGCAAAATTTAATGATCTTGGAATAGGGGTAGCCGATAAATAGAGGATATTTACATCTTCTTTTAATTTCTTTATTTTTTCTTTTTGCCTAACACCAAATCTATGTTCTTCATCAATTATGAGTAAACCTAAATCTTGAAATTCTATTGATCCTTGTAGTAATGCATGCGTACCTATAATTATGTCAATATGACCATCCTTTAATTGAGAAAGAATTTCTTTTCTTTTCCTTACAGTAATATCTCTACTAAGTTTCTGAATATTTATAGGAGAATGAGAAAATCTTTTAATAAAACTTTCGTAATGCTGTTGAGCCAAAACTGTTGTTGGCACCAATATACATGTCTGAGAGTTATTAAAGGCGGAAATGAAAGATGCTCTCATGGCTACTTCTGTTTTTCCAAAACCTACCTCGCCACAAACTAACCTATCCATTGGTATAGAGTCTTGAAGATCCTTCTCAATTTCTAAAATAGTATTTTTTTGATCTTGAGTTTCTATGAACTGGAATTCTCTACAAAATTCAACATATTCGTTCTTTGGGATTTGGTATTTTTTTCCCTTTCTTGAATTTCTTTTTGCTTGTGTTTTTAAAAGTTCAGCAGCAGTATCGAACGTCTTTTTAATGGCTAATGTTTTTTTTCTTTCCCATTTCTTTGAACCTAGTTCATCTATGTTAATTTCCTCAGGTCCAAAATATTTAGAGACTAAGTGCATGGATTCAATTGGAACGAAGACTTTACTATTATTTCTATATTCAATTTCTAAACATTCATTACTTGTATTATTAGTTTTAATATTTTTTAAGCCTTTAAAAATTCCTATCCCATGGAACAAATGAACTACACGATCATCAATTGCAGGTATTTGATGGTTATATTCTTTTTTGGGTTGAAAAGATTTGATCTTGGATTTGATAGTTTTCTTGGAATTAAATTTTTTAAAGGAAATGTTTGTTACTTCTCGGTCTTTTAAAAAATCTTTAAACTCATTTTTAGTTAAAAATAATTCACTAGGTTTAACTAAGGGTCTTGTTATGTCGTATCTGTATTCCTCATACCTTTCATTAATTAATAATTCATAATTGTTTATCTCTTTTAAGACGTTTTTATCTAATAAAACAGCATTAAATTAGCAGAGAAAGAATTTATTTTTTGTGTTGTAATTTGAGAAGTTGGATCAAAAGTCCTTAGAGATTCAATTTTAGACTCACTGATTTCAATTCTTATGGGTTCATCATATCCAGTTGCGTAGATATCTATTATTGATCCCCTAATAGCGAACTCACCAACTTCTTTTACTATATCTTTTCTTTCATAACCTGAGTTTTGAAGCCCGGAAATAAGGTTTTTTCTATCTATGTCTTTATTTGCTTCTAGTAACTCAAAAGGTAATAAGTGAGTTTTATCCGGGCAAGGACTCACCAAAGCTTGTATTGAAATGATCAAGATATTTATTTCATCTGCAAGTAATCTTGAAAGAGCTTGCATCCTAAGATTCTTAATATGTTTTGAAGGAGAAAAAAAGTCATATGGTAGTGTTTCGGTGTGAGGGAAAAGACTAACTTTTTGATCTCTCTTTACCAATTCTTGGTAAGTTAATTCAGCTAATAAGGGGTTCGAAGTTATGATAACTTTTTGATCTTTTTGATTAGCCAAGGAGAACAATTGCTCTTGAAAATTATTATTTCTATTATTCTTAGTTACCATTATAAAAATGCTTATATATTTAGACCTTTAAACGTAAGTGTATAATACGGCCTTATTTTAGACTGAGTGTAAATTATGGATTTAACATTTTCTAAGGAAGATCTAGATTTTCAAGCAGAAGTAAGAGATTTTCTGACTTCTGAGTATCCTCTTGGGATAAAAGAGAAACAAGATAAGAGATTACCTTTAGAGAAGGAAGATATTATTTCTTGGCAAAAAATTTTAGCGTCTAGAGGTTGGTTTGCTATAAATTGGCCAAAGGAACATGGAGGGACAGGCTTAACTCCTACACAAATTTATATTTTACAAAATGAATTAGCTGGAGCTAATACACCAGTGCTTATACCCTTTGGAGTTAATATGTGCGGTCCAGTGGTGTATACCTTTGGAACAGAGGAGCAAAAGAAAAAATTTCTTCCCGGAATTCTTAATAGTGATACTTGGTGGTGCCAAGGATATTCTGAACCAGGTTCAGGATCGGATCTTGCTTCTTTGCAAACAAAGGCAGAACGTAAGGGAGATGCCTACTTAGTTAACGGCACTAAGACTTGGACTACTTTAGCGCAACATGCAGATTGGATTTTTTGTTTAGTAAGAACTGAAACTACAGATATCAAACAAGAAGGCATTAGTTTTCTTTTAATTGATATGAAATCAAAAGGCGTTGAGGTCAAACCAATAATTACCATAGACGGTGCTCATGAGGTAAATATGGTTTATTTTGATAACGTTGAAGTTCCTACTACTAATCTTATTGGAGAAGAAGGGCAGGGATGGAATATTGCTAAGTTCCTCTTGATGCATGAAAGAACAGGAATAGCTGGGATAGCTGCATTAAAAAGAGAATTGAAAAGATTAAAGGAAATATCTTCTGATCTTATAGTAGGAGAGGCTAGTCTCTTAGAGGATACTAATTTTAGAAATAAGATTGAAGCAGCAGAAATAGAGCTAACAGCAACTGAATTCACTGAACTAAGAACTTTGTCGCAAATATCTTCAGGTGGAGCTCCAGGGCCTGAGTCATCAATATTAAAAATTAAAGGTACAGAACTTCAGCAAAGTATTTCAGAGCTCTTTATAGAGATGCTTGGTTATTATGCACATCCGTTTTTAACGGAAGCAGAATTAGGTTCTAATGCTTCCATAGGTCCAGATTATGCTGGTTCAGCAATGCCACATTATTTAAACTTTAGAAAGGTTTCAATTTACGGTGGAAGTAATGAGATACAGAGAAATGTAATTTCAAAAGCAATATTAGGATTATAAATATGGATTTTAATTTTAACGAAGAACAAACGCTAATTCAGGGACAAGTTGCTCAATTTATACAAAGGGATTATGAATGGGAAAAAAGGCAAAATCTTGTTTCTTCAGATCTTGGTTTCAGTGAAGACAACTGGAAGACTTTTGCTGAACTTGGTTGGTTAGGCATATCTATAAGTGAAGAATCAGGTGGATTTGGTGGATCAGCACTTGAATCAATGATCATTATGGAAGAGTTTGGTAAAGGTCTTGTAGTAGAGCCTTTTTTAGAAACTATAATTTTGTGCTCAGGTTTAATAGATTCATGTGGAACAGAAGACCAAAAAAGCGAAATATTAGATCAAGTAATAGCTGGTGACATGCATTTAGCCTTAGGGTTTACCGAACCTCAAAGTAGATTTAATTTAGCAGATGTTACAACGGAAGCTAAATTAAAAGAAGGAAGCTATACAGTAAATGGGTTTAAGTCAGTTGTAATGAATGGACCCAATGCTAATAAATTAATTATTTCTACTAGAACAACTGGTAATCAGGCTGAAAAGGATGGAATAACTTTATTAGTTATTGATGCTAATCAAGAAGGTGTTTCATTAAGAAACTATCCAACAGTAGATGGGAGAAGGGCATCAGAGTTAACACTAGAGAATGTTAAAATTCCCTCAAGTTGCCTTTTAGGTAGTGAAGATCAGGGTTTCCAATTATTAGAAGGTGCAATTGATAATGCTACTTTAGCTATTTGTGCGGAAGCCGTTGGGGCAATGGAGGTGCTGTATAAGACAACTGTGGAATATACTAAGACCCGGGAACAATTTGGTCAGCCCATAGGAAAGTTTCAAGTACTACAACATCGAATGGTAGATATGTTTATGGAATATGAACAAAGTAAATCTCTATTGTATATGGCTACCATTAAGAATGTTGAAGGGTCTCAAGACGCAAAGAAATCAATTTCTGGTTTAAAGTATCAAGTAGGTAAGGCAGCAAAATTTATTGGTCAACAGTCAGTCCAACTTCACGGCGGAATGGGTGTAACAGATGAACTAAATGTAGGTCATTTTTTTAAAAGATTAACAACAATAATTTCAATATTTGGAAATACTGATTATCATTTAAAAAGATACTCACAACTATAACTAAGAAACATGGCTTCTGATCAACCAGATAAGAGAAAAAGATCAAATCTTCCGCTAGATACTTTTGGTGATTTTCAGTACCGACAAGCATTAGCAGAAGAAATGCTTCCTATGATAGGTCGTTTGTATAGAAATAATGTTCATCTGATGCTCTACGGGAAACTTCTAGTTAACCTTTCAGTTTCTGAGATTATGCAAGCTCACAGGTTTGTCAGAGAGGCAGAAAATAATGAATTAAGTGAATTTGAAACTTACCAAGTTATAACTTCTTTGATTTCTTTAGAACTAGGACCGTCAGAAGTAGATATTGGAATCATAGCTGCTGCTTATTTATTTGACGATAAGAAGATGGCAATGGAAGAATTTGTAATCAACTCTGTAAAAGATTTAGTAGGAAAAAAGGGCTCAGTTTTAGAAGATGCCCAGGATGTTGTTTTATTTGGTTTTGGAAGGATTGGAAGATTATTAGCTAGACTTTTAGTTGAAGATTCTGGAGGAGGTGACAACTTAAGGTTAAGAGCCATTGTGGTTAGAAAATCTGGTAAAGGTGATTTAATAAAAAGAGCTAATTTATTAAGAACTGATTCAGTACATGGTCCTTTTAAAGGAACCATTAGAGTAGAAGAAAATAATGAGCAATTAATAATTAATGGAAGTGAAGTAAAAATAATTTATGCAGATAAACCAGACTCTATTGATTATTCCAGCTACGGAATTAAAAAGGCTTTATTGATAGATAATACTGGTGTTTGGAGAGACAAGAAGGGCTTAGAGAGTCATTTAAAGAGCAAAGGAATTAATAAGGTTCTGTTAACAGCACCAGTTAAAGGCAAGTTAAAAAACATCATTCATGGCATAAATAATGAAATAGTGGGTTCAAAGGATAATATCTTAGGTGCTGCCTCATGCACAACAAATGCCATAGTCCCAGTCCTTAAAGTTTTAAATGATGAATTTGAAATCATTTCTGGGCATATCGAAACTGTACATGCTTATACCAACGATCAAAATTTGATAGATAATTTTCATGAAAAATCTAGAAGGGGGAGAAGTGCTGCACTGAATCTAGTGATCACTGAGACAGGAGCAGGTAAGGCAGTAGGCCAGATATTACCTGAGCTTGAAGGAAAATTAACTGCTAATGCAATAAGAGTTCCTACTCCTAATGTTTCTTTAGCCATTATGAAACTTAACTTAAAAAAATCGATGGATGCTACTGAATTAAATAATTTCTTAAGACAAATAGCTTTCCACTCTAAATATAAAGACCAAATAGACTTTACTAATTCAAGTGAAATCGTTTCATCTGACTTGGTAGGAAATAGATATGCTGGAATTATTGACTCAGCGGCTACTATCTGTAACGAAAATCATGCAATACTTTATGTTTGGTATGACAATGAATTTGGTTATACAGTTCAGTTACTTGGTTTAGCTAAAGAAATGGTCGGACTAACCTATAAAAGGTACCCAGAATATCAATAATCTAACTAGTAAATAAATCTCTTCAACACTATAATACGCGCGAATTTTACTGCTCCTTAAATACTTAATTCACCTCAAAAAAAAGAGAGGGGATGAAAAAAATAAGAAACGGTTTAGATATTCCTATCTCTGGTTCTCCTGAACACAAGATCACTGACTTCAAAAAACCAAGATCTGTAGCACTTCTAGGTGCTGATTACCATGGCTTAAAACCTTCCTTGCTTGTTAAAGAAGGGGACCATGTAAAGATTGGGCAACCTTTATTTGAAGATAAAAAGAACAAAGGAGTTCTATTTACTTCTCCGGGTGGGGGAGTAATAGAGTCTGTGAATAGAGGAGATAAAAGAGCCTTACAGTCTGTCGTTATAGAAATAGATGAAAGTGAAGAAGAAGAATCTTTCATTGATATCAAAACTATAGATTTATCTAATCATGATAACTCTTCAATAAGAGAAAATTTAATTAAATCTGGCTTGTGGACATCTTTTAGAACAAGACCTTTTAGCAAAATACCTAAAATAGATTCTAATCCTAAATCTATATTCATTAATTGTATGGATACAAATCCTCTAGCGATGGATCCAGAGATAATTATTAATAATAATGCTGATTCTTTTAAGTTAGGTTTAAGGGCTATAAAGCTCTTATCTAACTGTCCTGTACATGTCTGTGTAAAAAATAAAACAAATTTAGACTTTGAGTTAGAGGAAAATATTTATAGGCATGGTTTTGATGGACCACATCCCTCTGGTTTAACAGGAACCCATATGCATTTTATTTCTCCTGCGAGCTTAAATAACATTAACTGGTCAATTGGCTATTCAGACGTAATTTCTATAGGCACTTTTTTTAAAGAAGGAAAAATACCCACAACTAAACACATATGTTTTTCAGGTCCCAAAATAGAAAACCCAAGAATTATTTCAACACGAATAGGAGCTTGTATTGATGAGATCTGCGCTGGCGAATTGAGTCATTCAGAGAACCGAGTTGTAAGTGGATCTCTAATTAATGGAAGGGAGTCAATAGGACCTTATGCTTATCTTGGCAGATACCATAATCAAATCTGTGCAATAGAAGAACCAAATTCTTCTGATAGAGAATTATTTGACTGGGCTTTGTTGGGAACAAAAAGATATTCAAAGTTAGGAATTTTTATCTCTTCACTATTTAAAAATAAAAAATTTGATATTAAAGCAAGGATGTATGGACCAGATAGAGCAATTCTTCCTGTGGGTGTTTATGAAGAAGTTTTCCCTTTAAATTTACTTATATCTTTATTGCTAAGAGAGTTAGCAGTTGGAGATACTGAGCAGTTGCAATCTTTAGGTGTGTTGGAATTAGATGAAGAAGATTTAGCTCTTTGTAGTTTTGTTTGTCCATCTAAGTATGATTTTGGATATTTACTTAGAGAACGACTAACCACAATAGAGGTTGAGGGCTAAATTATGGATAGACTAAGAAAAGTCTTTGATGATTTAAAACCTAAATTCTCTACAGGTGGAAAATATGAAAATTGGTGGACAATCTTTGATGTTATAGAAAACTTTTTCTATTCATCTAGCAGAAGAACATTTGGATTATTACATATAAGAGATGCTTCAGATGTTCAGAGAATTATGGTTACCGTTATGGCTGCTACCATACCTGCTGCAGTTTATGGAATGTATAACATTGGTTTCCAGGCTCTGTCCGGCGCTTCAGGCGGAGGAGGTGAGTTTACCAATGACTGGCATTTCATATTTATTAATTTACTTTGCGGTTACGACCCAAATAGTTTTTTTGATTGTTTATGGTTCGGCGCATGTTATTTCATTCCTATCTATGCTGTTACCTTTGTAGTTGGTATAGGTTGGGAGATGGTCTTTGCAAAGATTAGAAATCATGAAATTAGTGAAGGGGCTTTTGTAACTACAATTCTATTCGCTCTTTGTTGTCCTCCAGATGTACCTCTTTGGCAGGTAGCAATGGGTATAAGTTTTGGTATCGTCATAGGCAAGGAAATATTTGGAGGAACAGGTAAAAACTTTTTAAATCCTGCATTAACAGGAAGGGTATTCCTTTATTTTGCATATCCTACTTATTGGTCAGGAGACTCAGTATGGACAGCATTAGACGGTTATAGTTCTCCTACAATTTTAGGCATAGGAGCTCAAGAAGGACTTAGTGGCATCCAAACTAACTATTCCTGGCTTGAAGCTTTTGTTGGTAGCATTCCAGCAAGAGTTGCTTCTTGGAGAATTGTTTTAGGAGTGCTCTTTGGTACTTTAATAACTTCTCTACTATTTAATGTAATAGGATCAGAAACTAATCCTATGTTTAACCTGACTTTTATTTGGCACATAGTAGTTGGAGGCTATGCCTTTGGCCTTGCCTTTATGGCAGTAGAACCAGTAACAGGTTCTCATACCAATGCTGGGAGATGGATATATGGCGTTCTTATAGGCATTATGGTCGTACTTATAAGAGTTATAAACCCAGCTTTTCCAGAAGGAATGATGTTAGCTATTTTATTCGCTAATCTTTTCTCACCGCTCATAGATCACTACGTAAAAGAATCTAACATTAAAAGAAGATTAAAAATTCAAGCAAGCTATGAATAAAAACGATACTCTTCTCAAAACTTTATTTGTTGGCATAACTCTGTGTTTAGTTTGCTCCATTATCATTTCTTTAACAGCAGTGGGATTAAGGGATCAACAAAAGCTTCTTAAACAAAAAGATCAACAATCAAAAATACTTTCCTCAGCTGGTCTCTTAACAGATCAAAAAAATATAGAAGAACTTTTTATGGCCATCGAAGAAAGGGTTATTAATCTTGATACTGGTGAATATGCTGATTCATTAGATCCAAAAAGCTTTGACGGCAAGAAATTTGAGTCTGAGGATTATTCAAAAGATCCTTTAACTTCAGTTCAATTAAGTTCTGATACAGACATCAGCTCTTTAAAAAGAAGAGAAAATTTTATAAAGATTTATCTCTATAAAGAAAACAATAACATAAAGGCTGTCATTCTTCCTGTGCGTGGATTGGGTCTTTGGGGAACTTTATATGGTTATTTAGCTATTGAACCTGATTTAAATACAATAATTGGATTAGAGTATTTTTCTCATAAAGAAACTCCAGGTTTAGGAGCAGAAGTAGACAATCCGCGTTGGAAATCAAAATGGAGAGGAAAAAAGATTAGGTCTTCTTCAGGTGAATTTAAAATTGAAGTCATTAAAGGTTTAGTAAACCTTGAATCTCCAGAAAGAAGATATCAAGTAGATGGATTATCAGGAGCAACCATAACAAGTAGGGGTGTATCTAACATGCTTACTTTTTGGCTGGGTGAGTTAGGCTACGCTAAATTCTTAAATAAGCTTAAAGTTGAAATTGAAAATGAGGAGGCCTTAAATGTCTAAAGCTAGAGAGGTTCTTTTAAACCCAATTTTTAATGACAATCCTATAGCCTTACAAATTCTAGGCATTTGCTCTGCTTTAGCTGTTACTACAAATTTATATCCAACATTGCTTATGTGTTTGGCTCTCACATCAGTACTTTGTTTATCAAATTTATTCGTTTCAATTATCCGAAACCATATTCCTACCAACGTACGAATGATAGTGCAAATAACTTTAATAGCTTCTTTGGTAGTCCTTGTGGATGAAGTATTAAAAGCTTACGACTATGAAACTAGTAAAACTATTGGTGTATTTGTTGCCTTAATTGTAACTAACTGCATAGTTATGGGAAGGGCTGAAGCTTATGCAATGCAAAATGGCCCTTGGCTAAGTTTTTTAGATGGTCTTGGCAATGGACTAGGGTATAGCTTAATCTTAATAATTGTAGCAACTATAAGGGAGCTATTCGGCTCAGGTACTTTATTTGGCTATGAAATTCTCATTCTTACACAAAATGGAGGTTGGTACCTAGGTAACAACTATATGGTGCTGTCATCAAGTTCATTCATTCTTATTGGATTATTCATTTGGTTCTTGAGAAGCTGGAAAGTTGAACAAATAGAAGAACCAGAATTTCAAGTAGCGAGGAATAATCTTGAGACTAAGGAAGCTGGAACAAGGGTTTAAATATGTTTGAATACTATCTAAACCTCTTTATAACAGCAGTTTTTGTAGAAAATATCGCTTTAGCATATTTTCTTGGTATGTGTACTTTTCTTGCTATATCTAAAAATGTTAAAGCTGCCGGTGGTTTAGGGATGGCAGTCATTGCTGTTCTTACAATCACTGTACCAATAAATAATTTTATTTATATGAATTTTTTAAAGCCTGGAGCTTTAGCTTGGATGGGAATTCCAAATTCAGATCTGGAGTTTGTTGGTTTAATAACTTATATAGGCATTATTGCAGCTGTTATTCAAATCTTGGAGATGCTCTTAGATAAATATGTACCAGCTTTATACAATGCTTTAGGATCTTTCTTGCCTCTAATAACTGTTAATTGCGCCATTCTAGGTGCTTCATTATTTATGGTGGAAAGGAGCTATACTTTTACAGAAAGTATAGTTTATGGCTTTGGAGCTGGAGCTGGCTGGGCTTTGGCCATATTGGCTTTAGCTGGAGTGAGGGAAAGGCTTAAATATGCTGATATTCCTGAAGGGTTACAAGGTTTAGGCATAACTTTTATTACAGTAGGCTTAATGTGTTTTGCCTTCATGTCATTTGGAGGAATTATTCTGTAACCATGAATGAATTATTCTTAAGTGATATATTTTTAGGCGTAATAGCCTTTACTGTTTCTGTTAATTTGATGGTAATAGTAATTCTAATATCAAGAAAATTCTTAATAGCTACTGGAAATGTGCAAATTCAGCTAAATGAAGATCCAGATAGGATTTTACATGTCCAAGCAGGAGATAAACTCCTTCAAACCTTAGCAAATGAAGAGATGTTCCTTTCTTCTGCTTGTGGAGGTAAGGGAACTTGTGCTCAGTGTAAATGCGTCATCTTGGAAGGCGGAGGAGCAATTCTTCCTACTGAAGAAACCCATTTTACAAATCATGAAAAAAGAGAGGGTTGGAGGCTTTCATGCCAAGTTGCAGTAAAAGATAATATGAAGGTTCAGGTACCCGATGAGGTATTTGGTGCTAAAAAATGGGAATGTGAAGTTATTTCTAATGATAATGTAGCAACTTTTATTAAAGAACTAGTTCTTAAATTACCACAAGGAGAAGAGGTAAATTTTAAGGCTGGAGGATATGTACAAATGGAGATCCCCCCGTGTGATATTGACTTCAAAGATTTTAATATTGATAAAAAATACAACGATGATCTTGAAAGATTTAACTTCTGGAATAACTCTATTTCTATAAAAGAAACTGTAATACGTGCTTATTCGATGGCAAATTATCCTGAAGAAAAAGGCATTATGAAATTTAATGTGAGAATAGAATTGTCGCCTCCTGGAACTGATTATCCTCCTGGTGAAATGACTTCATATCTTTTTAATTTAAAGCCTGGAGATAAACTAACTATTTTTGGACCATTTGGAGACTTCTTTGCCAATGAGAGTGAAGCAGAAATGATTTTTATAGGCGGTGGAGCAGGAATGGCACCAATGCGATCACATATTTTTGATCAATTATTAAGGATTAATACAAATAGAAAAATAACTTTTTTTTACGGAGCAAGAAGTTTAAAAGAAGTATTCTACAAAGAAGAGTATGACGAATTAGCAAGAAATAATGAAAACTTTAAATGGACTCTTGCTCTTGATAGTCCACAACCTGAAGATAATTGGGAGGGGCCAACAGGCTTTATTCATCAAGTTATATTAGATGAGTATTTAAAAAACCATGAATCACCGGAAGATTGTGAATATTATATGTGTGGACCTCCGGCAATGATGAATGCTGTTTTTAGTATGTTAGATGATTTAGGTGTTGAGCCTGAAGCTATTAGATTCGATGATTTTGGTAGCTAGACTATTCAATTTATCAGCTTGAAACGAAGATTTTTACTTCTGTTCCTGATAGGGATATTAGGAGTACTAATTTTTTTTACTTGGGAAAGAAACTACACAACTACCTATAGTGGTAACATTATGGGAACTACCTATAAAGTTATTCTTGTTGATTATGACCAGGATTTAATCGAAGAAGGTATCTATAGTTCTTTAGATTCTGTTAATCAAGAGATGTCTACTTACATTGATACCTCTTCTATTTCTAGATTAAATAGTTCAAATATAGGTGATTGGATTGAAGTTTCAGAAAATTTTATAAAAGTTGCTACTTTCTCCCAACAATTATGTATAGAAACTCAAGGAGCTTTCAATATAAGTATTGGGCATTTTGTAAATTTTTATGGTTTTGGTCCTCCACAAATTTCAAATAATCGTCAGATTAATAAATTAGAAGAACTAAAAGATCAAGTTAGTTGTATTTCATTTAAAGTTGACGAAACAAAAAAACGCATTAAACGTATAAATGATGTTTATATAGACATGTCTGCAGTTGCTAAAGGATTTGCGATTGACCACCTGTCTTCTTTTTTTAATTCTCTTTCAATAAACTCTTATTTCATCGAATTAGGTGGTGAGATTAGGTATAAAGGGAATAAGCAAAAGAACATCCCTTGGTTAGCAGCCATAGAAAATCCTGATGAAACTAACTCACCTATCATGACTTTGTCATCTAAGGAGTATAAAAATTTGTCACTTGCTACTTCAGGTGAATACAGAAATTTTATTGAGCTAAATGGTAATACATTTTCACATACTATTGATCCGCAAACATTTAAGCCTATAAATAGAGAACATATTTCTGTTTCTGTTATAGCTGAAAATGCCATGAAAGCAGATGCCCTAGCTACTGCATTAAATGTTATGGGTTTAGAAAAAGGCCTAGACTTTTCCAATAAGAATAAAATTAAGGCACTTTATATCATTAAAGAAAATGAAAAATTTATCCTTAAATCTTCAAAATGGTTTTAATAGATATTAAAATTAAGAAATGAGTACAATTTTAATTAGTTTTATTTTTCTTTTATTAATATTTTTTGCTATGTCAATTGGGGTCATATTCGGAAGAAAACCCATAGCAGGGTCTTGTGGTGGACTAAAGACTATGGGGGAAGTTGGTGATTGTGAGATTTGTGGAGGAGACCCAGCTAAGTGCAAATAAAAAAACTTATCTATATTTAAAATTGATTCATCGTATTATCTTTACCGCCAGCCAATAAAGCATTATCACCAGAAAAGTATTCCTTATGCTCATCACCAACTGTCGAGCCTGCTAAGTCTTGATGCTTCACTGAGGCAATATCTCGTCTAATCTCCTCGCGTTGGATATTTTTAACATAAGCTAACATACCTTCATCTCCAAAATATCCTTCTGCAAGTATATGAGTTCCTAAAGCGGTATCGTGGTATGTGGGTAGGGTAATAAGGTGATGGAATATACCCGCTTGATTTGCAGCATCCTTTTGGAACCTTTGAATTAACTCATCTGCTTCTTTCGATAATTCAGATTTATCAAACTTTTGTTCCATGAGACCCTTAGGTTCAGTTTTAGGGTCTGGATATTCAGATACATCTTTTCCTGAACTAGACCATTCGTTATAGACCTGTTCTCTAAAAGCCAATGTCCAATTAAAAGAAGGAGAGTTGTTATAAACAAGTTTAGCTTCTGGATGTACCTTTCTTACTTCCTTAACCATATCAGCAATTTGCTTAACGTTAGGTCTTTCCGTCTCTATCCACAATAGGTCTGCACCTGATTCAAGACTGGTAATACAATCTAAAATTACTCTATCAACACCTGTTCCTTCTCTAAATGCATACAGACCATTTTCTAGTCTTACCGGTTTAACTAGTTTTCCATTTTGTTGAATAGCTATATCGTATTGAGTAAGTTCATTGATGTCTTCAATCGCTTCTGTCTCAAGGAAGTCATTGTATCTACTAGCTATATCACCAGGTTCCTTAGAAACTGGCACTTTTTGGGTTAATCCAGCTCCTAAAGAATCAGTTCTAGCCACTATAAGGCCATTATCTATACCCAATTCTAGGTATGCATATCTAATAGCGTTAATTTTTGATAAGAAGTCTTCATGAGGAACTGTAACTTTCCCAGCTTGGTGCCCACATTGTTTAGCATCTGAAACTTGATTTTCTATTTGTATACAACAAGCACCAGCCTCTATCATTTTCTTAGCTAACAAATAAGTTGCTTCTTCATTTCCAAATCCTGCATCTATATCAGCAATGATAGGAACAACATGAGTTTCAAAGTTATCTATTTTTTCAATTATTTCTTCTTCATTAGTACCTTTTTCTCTAGCTTCATCTAGTTCAAGAAATAAGTGTTGAAGCTCTCGGGCATCAGCTTGTTTTAAAAAAGTATAGATTTCATTAATTAATGCAGGTACTGAAGTCTTTTCATGCATGCTTTGATCGGGGAGGGGACCAAATTCTGATCTCAGTCCAGCAACCATCCATCCACTAAGATAAACATAGCTCTTTGAAGTAGTTTTCTGGTATTTTTTTGCTGCCATGACCATTTGTTGTGCTGTAAATCCATGCCAACAGCCCAAAGATTGAGTGTAGTTCGAAGGATCTTTATCATAATCCTTCATATCTTGATGCATTATTTCAGCAGTGTAGTTTGCTATATCCAGTCCGGTTGAAAATCTGTTTTGCAACTTCATTCTTGCTGCATGCTCAGGATCAACGCCCCCTAAAAGAGTTCCTTTAGAGTTTTTTAAATTTTTAAATTCTGCAATGAGATCTTTGTATTTAATCATATGTTCTTCTAAATATTGTGAAACTAACTTATTAGAAAGATTTTAGTTGCCTGTTATAAGAAAGAAAAGGATTTTAAACAAGACCAAAAATAAATCAATAAAAGGTTTGCGGCCCAGTTAAATTTGTTTCGCAAGTTTTTTGGATAAGCCTAGGTAAGTAGAAGGCGTTAGCTTAAGTAGCTTATTTTTTTCAGCTGTAGGGATATCTAAGCTATTGATGATGGAATGGACATCTTCTTTTTTAATATTTTTACCCCTAGATATCTTTTTCATTACTTCATAACCACTTTCTATATGATGTTTTCTCATTACTGTCTGAATAGCTTCTGTAAGTACCTCCCAAGCATTCTCTAAATCTTGATTTATAACTTTTTTATTAACTTCAAGCTTATTAATACCTTTAATAAGTGAAGAAAGAGCTATTAAGGTATATGCAAAGCAACTTCCTATATTTCTCATAGAAGTGGAATCAGAGAGATCTCTCTGCCACCTAGACTTAGTAATCTTAGATGAAAGAAAATAAAAAATAGAGTTTGCTAAATCTAAATTACCTTCAGCATTCTCAAAATCTATAGGATTTACCTTATGTGGCATAGTTGAGGAGCCAACTTCGCCTTCGACTGTCTTTTGCGAGAAATAATCAATTGATATATAGCCCCACATATCACGACTGAAATCTAGAAGAACATTATTTAAACGCTCATGACCATTAAATAATTTAGCCATGCTATCTTTAGGTTCTACTTGAGTAGTATAGGGAGCCCAGAGGAGACCAACTTTTGTAATAAAAGTTTTCGAAACTTTCTCCCAATCCACATTAGGATAGGCTATTAAATGAGCATTATAATTTCCTACTGCACCATTTATTTTTCCTCTTAAACCAGTCTTACTGATTACAATAGATATTAGGTCTATTCTAGAAGAAAAATTAGCTAATTCTTTGCCCACAGTAGTTGGTGTAGCCACTTGCCCATGCGTTCTGGATACCATAGGAATCTCAGCATATTGATGAGCTTTTTTCTTTAATAAGCTATTAAATTTATTAATATGCTTAGAGATTAGAAGTTTAGAAGCATCTTTTACCATTAATGCGTAACTTATATTATTAATATCTTCTGAAGTACACCCAAAATGTATGAACTCTGACAATCCTTTTAACTGCTTAGATTTTGTAAATTGATCTCTTAAATAATATTCAACTGCCTTAACATCATGGTTAGTCTTTTTTTCTATATTTTTTACTTTCCTAGCTTCAGTCAAGTTAAAGTTTTTTTCTATATTAGAAAGATAGGTTATTGATTGTTTTGTTAGATGGGGAAGCTCTTTAATATTTCGTTGTTTTGAGAGGTGAATAAACCATTCAATCTCTACAAAGATCCTGTATTTTATTAATGCATATTCACTGAAAATTTCTTGAAGGCTTTCTACAAGTTGAGAATACCTACCATCAATAGGTGATATCGCAGACAGTTCTGTTATTTTCATATTTTTACAGTGAAAAACGAATTATAACTTATCATTAATGATACTTGCGTTATCTAAAGCTAAGAAGCAAACTGGTAACTATGAAAAAGTTTTCGATAGTAGCATTTTTATTATTATTTAATTTCTTACAAGTTTTATCTTCAGCCACAGTTATTCATGCAGGGTTACTAATTAATGGTGAAAGTTCAGTACCTTCTCCAGAAATGAGTATTGTTATTGAGGGCTCTAAAATTCAAGCAATAGAGACGGGGTATATAACACCTGATTCTGAAGATGAGTTTATAGATCTTAGTGGTTATACAGTTCTACCAGGCTTAATGGATATGCATGTTCATTTAAGTTCTGAATACAGTAAAAACTCCTACCAAGAAAGGATAAGCTTAAATGCAGGGGATTATGCAATAAGAGCAGTTTCAAATGCTGAAAAGACTCTAATGGCTGGATTTACCAGTGTTAGAAATTTAGGTGATAGCGGAGGTGTCTCAATCAGCCTAAGAAATGCAATTAATAAAGGAATAGTAATTGGACCAAGAATTTTTTCTTCTGGTACTACTATTGCTTCATCTGGAGGTCATGGAGATTCTACTAATTCATTAAATCAGTCTTTAACTTCCGATCCTGGGCCTGCGGAAGGCATTGTAAATAGTGTAAACGATGCATCTAAAGCAGTTAGATTTAGATACAAGGAGGGAGCAGACCTAATTAAAATAACAGCGACAGGGGGAGTATTAAGTAATGCAAAGAATAGTCAGAACCCCCAACTTACCGAAGAAGAAATTACTCAAATAGTTAATATGGCTAAAGATTACGGTTTTAAAGTTGCTGCACATGCACATGGATCTGAAGGTATAAAAAGAGCTGTACGGGCTGGAGTTCATTCCATAGAACACGGTACCTTAATGGATGATGAAGGCATGAGGTTAATGAGAGAAAAAGGAACTTATTATGTACCAACAATTATTGCTGGATTGTGGGTTGCTGAAAAAGCTCAAGATCCTGATTTTTTTCCAGAATTAGTAAGACCTAAAGCTGCTGAAATAGGACCTCAAATTAAAGGTACATTTGGCAAAGCCTACCAAGCTGGAGTAAAAATTGCCTACGGTACAGATACAGGTGTTTCAGCCCACGGAAATAATGCTACGGAATTCAAACATATGGTAGAGGCCGGTATGCCTCCTATGAAAGCTATTCAGTCGGCAACTGTTGAAGCTGCAAAATTATTGGGAGAATATGAGCAGTTTGGCAGTTTAGCGGAAGGAAAGATTGCAGATATAATTGCAGTGAACGGAAATCCAGTAGAGGATATAACTATCTTAGAAGAAGTAGATTTTGTAATGAAATCAGGCAGGGTTTATAAATCACCCTAAAGAATGTTATTTATTTCCCCTCCGCCAAGACAAACATCATCTTTATAAATTACCACTGACTGACCTGGTGTTACGGCTCTTTGTTTTTCCTTAAACTTTACCTTTAAGGTTTTATCTAGAATTTCAATAAAGCAGTCTTGATCTTCTTGTCTGTATCTAACCTTTGCCTTTCCATAAAATCTTTTCTTATCTAATTCATTAATTAGCTTTAAGTTAGCTGTTTCTAGTTGTGACGACATCAAAAGGGGATGGTTATTTCCTTGAACTGCAACTAAGGTATTATTCTTAAGGTTTTTTTTTGCAACATACCATGGATCATTTGTAGAATCCTTTAAACCTCCTATTCCTAATCCCTATTTTATTTAAAGTACCTAAAGGAAAGATAGACTTAGCTAAAGCTTTTGAATTTACAGAATGAAGAAAATAACTTTGATCTTTACCTTTATCTTTACCTTTTAAGAGAGTTGTTTTCCCTTTATTTTTTTTGCTTCTTACGTAATGTCCTGTAGCAATAAAGTCATAGCCTGCGTCCATAGCGTAATTAAAGAAACTATCGAATTTAATTTCACGATTACACAGTATGTCTGGATTTGGAGTTCTTCCAGCTTTTAGTTCATTTAGAAAATAATTAAATACTTTTTCCCTGTATTCTTTTGAAAAATTTTCTTCAAATAACTCTATTTTTAGTTGGTCAGCAACAAAAGCTGCATCCAAAAAGTCTTCTTTAATACTACAATAAGGTGACCCATCATCGTCTTCCCAATTTTTCATAAAAAGTGCATCTACTTGATACCCACTGTTCTTTAGTATTAATCCAGATACAGATGAATCTACTCCGCCAGATAGTCCTAGTAAAACTTTACCTTTGCTCATTATTCTTTGGATAAGATTAGATTTAAGGGGTATATGCTATATAATTCCGGTCCCGCTCACAAAATTTATTGCTAAATATGGAATTTAAGCACATAGAAATACCGAAAGAAGGCAAAAAGATTCAGTTTGATGCTTCCGGAAATCTTATTATTCCAGATAACCCAATTATTCCCTTTATAGAAGGAGATGGAATAGGCTCTGACATAACTCCTGCAATGATTGACGTAGTTAATAATGCAGTGTTAAAGGCTTATGACAGTAAAAAGAAAATATCCTGGATGGAAATATATTGTGGAGAAAAATCAGTTAACGTTTATGGTGAAGGTAATTGGCTTCCATCAGAAACTTTATTAGCTTTGGAGACTTATTTAATTGGAATAAAAGGTCCTTTAACAACTCCTGTAGGAGGTGGAATAAGGTCTTTAAATGTTTCTTTAAGACAAGAACTAGATTTATATGTTTGCCAAAGACCTATTAGGTATTTTGAGGGAGTACCAAGTCCGGTTGTTAGTCCAGAAAAAACTGACATGGTTATTTTTAGAGAAAATTCTGAAGATATATATGCAGGAATTGAATGGGAAGCCGATTCTGATGAAGCAAAAAAACTAGTTTCATTTTTAACTAAAGAAATGGGAGTTACCAAGATAAGGTTTCCTGATAACTGCGGTATTGGGATAAAGCCAGTTTCAAAAGAAGGAACACAGAGATTAGTTGATAAAGCTATTCAATATGCAATTACAAACGATAAAAGCTCTGTAACTTTGGTTCATAAAGGTAACATTATGAAATTTACTGAAGGATCATTTAAAGATTGGGGTTATCAATTAGCTGCTGAGAAATATAAAGCAGAAGAACTGGATGGCGGACCTTGGCATAAGTTAAAAAACCCTCACACTGGAAATGACATCATAATAAAAGATGTAATAGCTGATGCTTTCTTGCAACAAATTCTTACACGCCCTGATGAATACAGTGTTATAGCTACTCTAAATTTAAATGGTGATTACATATCAGATGCTTTAGCTGCTGAGGTAGGAGGTATAGGAATATCGCCTGGTGCTAACCTTGGAGACAAAGTAGCTCTATTTGAAGCTACTCATGGAACTGCTCCAAAATATACTGGCTTAGATAAAGTAAATCCAGGATCTTTAATATTGTCTGCAGAAATGATGCTTAGATATATGGGTTGGGTTGATGCAGCAGATCTAATAATTAAAGGACTTGCAGAAACTATAAAAAATAAGACGGTAACCTATGACTTTGAACGTCTCATGAGTGGAGCTAGCTTAGTTAAATGTTCTGAGTTTGGAGAGGCAATTGTTGATAATATGGACTAATGTTCATAGACAATACTAGATCTAAGCTAATTCTAGGGTCTGATGAAGATCAAGAAGATCAAGGAACTTCAGTTGCAGTCGCAACAATAGAACCAAAACTAAAGAAACCCCCTTTATACAGAGTAGTTATCTTTAACGATGATTACACCCCTATGGAATTCGTAGTTTATGTGTTACAAACTTTTTTTGGGATAGATAGAGACAAAGCTACACAAATTATGTTAGCAATACATACCCATGGGAAGGGTGTTTGCGGTATATTTACAAAAGAAGTTGCTGAAACTAAGTCTGCACAAGTTAATAACTTTGCTAGAGAGAATGAGCATCCTTTAATAAGTGAAATAGAACCAGTAGATGAAGAATAATGTTAGATAGCGAATTAGAAAAAAATCTGAATGAAGCGTTTAAATTAGCTCACAGAAAGAAACATGAGTTTGTTACTGTTGAGCATTTATTCTTATCTATCTTAGATAATAATGATGCGATAGAAGTTCTAAATTACTGTGGAGCTGATATAGAGGCCCTCCAGAAAAATCTAGAATCTTATATTAAAGAAACAACCCCATTGATCTCAGAAGAAGAGGAACAAGAAATCCAGCCAACTTTAGGATTTCAACGAGTTCTTCAAAGAGCAGTTTTTCATGTTCAGTCTTCTGGTAAAAAAGAAGTAAATGGAGCAAATTTGTTAGTAGCTATATTTAGTGAAAAAGAGTCACACAGTGTTTATTTACTACAGCAAGAAGGAATTACAAGATTAGATATAGTTTCTTTTATGAGTCATGGAAAGAATGATGAAGAATTAGAAGAAGAGGCTCTGACAGCTAATAAAGATGAAAAGATAAAGGACAGCTCAGCTCTAGAAGCATTTACTTTAAACCTAAACAGAGAAGCTTCAGAAGGAAGAATTGACCCCCTTATTGGAAGAAAAGCTGAAGTAGAAAGGGTCATTCAGGTCTTAGCTAGAAGGAGTAAAAATAATCCTCTGCTTGTTGGAGAATCAGGTGTTGGTAAGACAGCTATAGCAGAAGGCATAGCTAAATTAATAGTAGAAAATAAAGTACCTGAATTAGTTCAAGAAAGCATGATCTACTCTTTGGATATGGGAGCACTTTTAGCTGGAACAAAATATAGAGGTGATTTTGAAAAAAGGCTTAAGCAAGTATTAAAAGAATTAGAAGAAAGCAGTAATTCAATTTTATTCATCGATGAAATTCATACCATTATAGGAGCAGGGGCCACTTCTGGAGGGGTGATGGATGCATCTAACTTATTAAAACCAGCTTTAGCTAAAAATGGCCTTCGATTTGTTGGATCAACCACTTATAAAGAATTTAGAGGAATATTTGAGAAAGACAGAGCTCTTTCTAGAAGATTTCAAAAAGTAGAAGTTATGGAACCTTCGGTTGATGAAACTATAAAGATTCTTAAGGGTTTAAAAAGTAGATTTGAAGACCATCACAATATTAAATACACAGAAAATTCTTTAAAGGCAGCAGCTGAGCTTTCTTCTAGATATATAAATGATAGATATTTACCTGATAAAGCTATTGATGTTGTAGATGAAGCAGGTGCAAGGCAGCGACTCTTACCTAAGTCTAAAAGAAAAAAAACTATATCTGAAATAGATGTAGAAAAAATAGTAGCATCAATTGCTAGGGTGCCTGAAAAAACTGTGTCTTCTTCAGACAAGGTATCTTTAGAGAAACTAGAAGAAAATTTTAAAAGAGTAATTTTTGGTCAGGATCAAGCTATAAGTAGTTTATCAGCTTCAATTAAGCTATCTAGAGCAGGCCTGGGTTTAGTTGAAAAACCTGTAGGCTCTTTTCTTTTTTCAGGTCCAACTGGAGTACAGAATCTGTAACAAAGCATCCTCATTCAGTAATTTTGCTTGATGAGATAGAAAAAGCGCATCCTGAAGTATTTAACATACTTTTACAGGTTATGGATCATGGCACTTTAACTGACAATAATGGGCGTAAAGCTGATTTTAGAAATGTAGTGTTGATCATGACTACTAATGCAGGTGCTCAAGATATGAGTAGGGCATCTATGGGATTTAATACCCAAGATCACACTAGTGATGGAACGGAGATTATTAAAAAAACATTTTCTCCAGAATTTAGAAATAGATTAGATGCAATTATTCCGTTCAATCCTTTGGACATCGATGTTATTAAAACTGTAGTAGATAAATTCCTTGTTGAGCTCCAAGCTCAATTAGATGAAAAGAAGGTCCAGTTAGAAGTGTCTGAACAAGCAAGAGACTGGATAGCAGATAAAGGATATGACAAGACCATGGGTGCAAGACCTATGCAACGATTGATTCAAGAAAAGATAAAAAAACCATTAGCGGAAGAAATTCTTTTTGGTCAATTTTCTTCAAAAGGAGGGGTTGTTTATGTTAATCAGGAAGAGGATGGATTGTCGTTGAAATTTAAAGAATCAATTAAAGATAAAGACAAGGTGTCCTAACTTTATCTTTCCCTAAAAATAATCCTACCTTTAGATAGATCGTAAGGAGTAATTTCTACTTTTACCTTATCACCAGTAAGTATTCTTATGTAATGCTTTCGCATACGACCGGATATATGAGCCGTAACGACATGTTCGTTTTCTAACTTAACTCTAAAAGTGGTGTTAGGAAGAGTTTCTATAACCTCTCCATCCATTTCAATCAGGTCTTGTTTTGCCATATATAATAGATTTTGCCTTAGTAGTTATAATTAATCAAAAAATCAACATGGATGAAAAAAAATTTAACTTTTGGAAACTTTTATTAATACTGTTCTTAGTAATAGTTTTTATTGCCTTTTTAAGCTTTTTAGTAGACAGAATCATATTACATTAAGTAGCTATAACTTTTTTCTCAATTAAATCTTCTATTTCTAATTCAGAATAATTACACCAACCGATAAGTGTCTCTTTTGTATGCTGACCCAAATGTGGAGGAGGGGAGAAAGAATCTTCATTGGTATATGAAAGTTTAATAGGATTACCTGGCATTTTTACTTTTCCTCCATCAGGATGTTCTACTTCAACAAGCATATTCCTATGGACCACTTGTTCATCAGAAAAAGCCTGACTAAAACTGTTAATTGGAGCACAAGGGACTTTTGCTGAATTAAGAGCATTAATCCAATGTTGCGAAGTTTGTGTAGAGAGCTTCTTATTCAATTCTGATTCAATGAAATGTTGATTTTGTAGTCTTCCAGGTGAATTTTTAAATTCTTCTCTTCTTAAACTGTCTATCTCAACTATATTTAATAGTTCTTCCCAAAATGTGTCAGTTATTACTGCAATTACTACGAAACCATCCTTTGTTGTAAAACTGTTATAAGGAACATGTACAAAGTGAGCATTACCTATAGGTTCTGGATCTACACCTGACAGAGTTTGCATAGTTGCCATGTAAGTCAAAAGAGAAATCTGTACATCTAGTAAAGAAAGATCTAGATGTTGGCCTTTACCTGTCCTTTCGCGTGAAAGCAGAGCGGAAAGTATTCCAATAACACCAAACAAGCCTGATCCAAGATCTCCTATGGGAATACCAGCCCTTGTTGGGGTCGAAGCATCTGTTCCAGTAATAGACATTCCTCCGCTGTATGCTTGCACTATTTGGTCATAAGCAGGTCTAGAGGAGTGATTACCTGTTTCTCCGAATCCAGTAATCGAGCAAGTAATAATTTTAGGGTTAATTTGACTTAAGTGCTCAAAATCAATTTTTAGCTTTTTAACAACTCCTGCACTGAAATTATTTAGCACTACATCAGCTGATTTAACTAAATCATAAAAAACATTTAGACCATGTTGATTTTTAAGGTCCAGTGATACACTTTTTTTATTTCTATTTAGGGTAAGAAAATAAGCACCAAATCCCTTAAAAGAGTTATTAGGATCTTCAGCTAAAAGACCTCTAGTCATTTCTCCTGTATCTAAAGGTTCTACTTTTACAACTTCTGCACCTAAATCTGCTATTACCATTCCAGCATAGGGACCAGCTAACATATGCGTGAGATCTAATACCTTAATTCCTTCTAGGGGCTTCATAGAAGGCGCATTGTACTACGTGTATATAAACATTACGTAATAGGGGCAGTGGAGATGATAAAGCCTTATATGGACTTATATAATTAATTTAACATAATATATATTATACGAATATATATATACTAGATGTAGTATAAGGAACATCAAAATTAGAGAATATATAGTAT
>LULR01000106.1_pt1 | contig 32419 bp, 24 predicted proteins | sample 729471 | NCBI WGS metagenome assembly LULR01 (sample SAMN03860284, study PRJNA289734) | marine metagenome | biome: seawater column; feature: ocean; material: water; isolation source: Red Sea water column Station 108 - depth 500m | place: Saudi Arabia: Red Sea | collected 2011-10-15 | depth 500 m
ACCATAGTCATTTCCAATAGGTCCAGTCCAGCCCCGGCGGTCAGTATAATTCAACCATGGATGGGTCTGATTTCCTTCCATAAGCTTTTCATACTTATACTTCGCCCACAGGCTAGCATTATCCAGAGCACTTGGGGCATCTGTATCAGAACCTAGTCCATCTGCAACAGCAGCAGCCGTCAAGTCACCAATACCGACTCTTGACTTATTGATCATTTCCACTGCGGTTGCTGCATCTCCTGCCCTTAAGGCTTTTTCAGCAATTAAGAGATCCAACTCCTGCTGAACCATATCATTCATGGGAGCAGTTTCAATTGATGCATAAGCATACGTTTTCGTTATCAGATAATAAGAGCGATGGTACGTTCCTCTAGAGGGAATCAAGAATGCATACCCTACATTTGCAATGTATGTACCAGGAAAATCTACTTGATCCGTGCCTGTTACAGAGGAGCCACCAGCAACAATTCTCTTATCATCAGTAACAATAAAGATTTCACCACGGCCTTGTACCGTTCCGGCCGAGTTATCGCCCAACCATGTTTGGAATTCGCCTGATTGATCTGAGGGACCAATGAAGCGGTAGTCTGCACGAGTCCAATATGGCTGTATACCACCATAATAGTGTGTGTAAGACCACCAATATTGAGTGTCACCCACTGGAGCGAAAGGAACCCCTTGCGCAGCGTGTGTTGCAACACTGTTCCAATCAACTGCGGCTCTTTCTGTAGCATTTCTTGCCACACCTGCTTTGTAGCGGGCAATCATACCATGCGCTACCTTTGCCAAGTCACCCATTGTGAAAGGGGTTAAATGCAGCCAGTCTTCAGGAATGTCAATACTAGCATTTGCATTGGCTTGGGTAATGACATCTTCAAGCATTCCAATAGCTGCGGTCATAATATCACCGTAAGGAGATAAATCAGGAGCACCTGCTGCAAAATCAGTTTCTTCTGTAATGATGAAACCCTGATCATGGTGTATTGCAACCATGGCATGAGACATACCCATAACAAATTTTGCAAATATCTTTGCACGGGTATCTGCATTAGGATCTGCGTCAGTATTTAGAGTTAAACCACCTGCCAGTGCGCTCAGGCCATCCTTTGCCGATGATATGGCCCCATAGAGCCCATACCATAGGTCATCCGCTGCACCTGCATAACCCCAGGCAGGGCTATTATTGTGTGCTATACGGGGTTCAGATGAGAGTTCCCGCATTCCCCAGTTACCCCAGGAGCAAGAGTTTCCATCACCTTGAGTGGCAATGAACCAACTGTTGCCAGAAAGATGAGTCCCTTGCCAGAATACCAAGAAAGTAGATCGAATCAGTGATTCGACATCTTCTGGTTTTGCAAGGGCCCGGTCCTGGTCAGGAGCGTTGGTGTTACTTACATCAAGATCAGCACAGGCAAATAGAATAAGCCCGGCCAATAAAGAAATCGATAATTTGTTTTTTATTTTATTCATTATTTCTTCTCCCTTCTAGAAGTCCATATCTAATGTGAAGGAAAATGTTCTGTAGTTCGGATAGGTGTAGGAATCAACCCGAGCATTTACGGCTGAACCTGTTTGTCCACCAGTTCGGCCAACTTCAGGATCATATCCTTTATAATCAGTCCAGGTAATCAGATTTCTACCGACAATCCCAAGTTTTAATCCATTAATTCCAACACCTCTAAGGTCAACAAGGCTGGCCAAGTCATATTTAACCGCTAATTCACGAAGTTTTAAGAATGTGCCATCTTCAACATACCATGAGTTTGGCGCATTTACGTGATAGAAGTCTCGATAATAGACCGTTGGTTTTTTTGTTGCATCAGACTTACCGTATTGATCATTGTCTGAAGAACCGTCATCCCTAGCAGCCCATTGTCTTGTGTGGTTGTAAATATGGCCACCTGATTGCCCATCAAAAAGAGCAAATACTGACAGGCCTTGGAATCGGAAGTTGCCATTGAAGGAATAGCTGAAATCAGGAACTGAAGAACCCATTTGATGGAGCGCGTTACCCGTTTCATCTTTATACTGAATTGGGCGACCCCAATTATAGGTAGCACCACCAATACTTGTAGATGTGCCCCACAGTTGTTTTGTTATGCCATCTTGCCAACTATTGCCACTACCAACCCAAACCAAATATCCATCGTCATTGACTTGGAATTCACTGGCTTTATCCTGTGCACCTGAAGGAAGCTGGCTTGCACTTGTAGACCAGACAGTTCCCCAAAAAGAACCATACTGAGTATTGTTCTTCATGTAGAAAACATCCTGACCATTTGAAGTCAGATATGCAGGCATATTAAAATCAGTTATTTGCTGATCATAGGTATCATAGTTGAATCCAAGAGATAACGACATATCTCTAGTATTTAGGATAGATGCATTAACACTAATCTCAAAAACATCTGAGGTAAGCGTTCCTGCATTCTGCCATTGTGAACCATAACCGTAGAATCCAGCCAGCGGAACTTGTAAAAGCTGATCTTTTGCTACAGTTTTAGCTTGGGTCACCTCAACTAGAACTTTATCCATTACTGAAAAGTCAATTCCCATTTCGGTTTCAGTTACCGTTTCAGGCTTCAGTTTTTTATTACCAAGAGCACCTTTTGAGATATTCCCTCCAGCTACCGACCATGTTTCATACTGTTGAGAAAATGCAGGTCGATTCCCTGAGGTACCATTGCTAAACCTTAGTTTGAATTCATTTAAAATCCCTCTCATAGGATCCCAGAAACCATGTTCACTTAAGCGAAGTGCAAAGCTTACACGATTGTAATTATTAACCCTATTCTCGGGACCAAATAAGGAAGATCTATCCTGGCGAAAGTTTACATCAACAATATAGCGATCCAGATAGTCTACCTGGGCGCCTATTGAAAATGCATCGGCATTTACTTCTTGATCGGTGGAAGAAACACTTTTTTCAGCGCCAGTACCCAGCTGAGGCACGTCTCCTACAGCCAACTTATATGCATTCCCAGAATGCCAGGCATATTCGAATGACTCATAGGTATAAGCACCTTTTGCAATGAGGTCCATATCACCTAATGCAGTGGCATAGGTTAGTCCAAGATTTCCGTTGATGGACTCTTCATCTGTAGTTGATTTAGTCAGGTTGCCATCATTCAAGGCTAAACTTGGGTCTGCTGTTTTATAACCCTTCGGGTAATAATTTCTCCATAAGCGGGCGGATTTATCAACACTAAGGGATCCCCCCAGTCTTAGATTTGGAGTCATGGACCAACTGAGTGTGGTCCCAAGCAGAGAACGGTTGCGAGTTGAGTGCCTGTCATTCATATCAATCTGGTAGACAGGATTTGCTTCCGTTACATTCTTAGGGGAAGGCCTGATATAATATTCACCATTTTCGTCCTTAGCAAGAATATCGACGTCCCAAGGGAAGAAAGTAATATCAAAGAAAGATGCTGCATTTACTTCCTGTTTAACGGATTTGGAAAGTAAAGAACTGAATCCAAGTTTGATATCATACGGCAAATCAACATCGGCATTTAATCGAAATGTATTGCGCTCAAACCAAAAACACCATCTTCACCCATGTTTGATACGCCAACATAAACATTGAAGTTCTGTGCATTGCGCTGCATAGAGAAGTTATTTCTGGTATAATTACCATCAGCATAGAAGCGTTTAGTATGATCAAAGCCAGGACGGCCACCATTATCTGGTAATCGACTTGGATTTCCTTTGGTTGGGTCGCCAGTTGCATTCCAAACAAATGATTGATCAGAAAAGTATATACCCGCCGTTCCAAAAGCATCATTCAACGTTTTTGGTTTTGGTGTTTTTGTATTGTCTCTCGGATCATAAGGATCGCCAGTGGCAGAATCAATAAAATACTGAGTGGCAGAATCCATTTCATAATGGTGAGAGCCATTTGTACCTATGCTTCCATTTAGCTGGTTGTAGCCATATTCCGTTTTAAAATTGAATCGGGTTTGTCCCAGGCCAACTTCTGAGCCACGCTTAGTTCTAATTGCGATTACGCCATTAGCTGCTCGTGCACCATATTCTGACGCACCAGAAGCACCTTTAATAATCTCAATGCTTTCTACATCGTCCGGATTAATATCGCCCATAGGGCTACCAGAAACTGATGGGTCAATAATGATACCATCAATGATATATAGCGGCGCTTGAGAGCGGCCACTAGAGTTAATACTGGTTGCTCCACGCAACTGCACCGAAGCGGCATATCCAGGTTCTCCACTGGCCTTAACCACTTTTACACCTGCAGACTTACCGCGAATCATAGATTCAACAGTCGTCGATGGTGCCAATTCCAGCACATCTGCGTCAATTTTATCAATAGCAAACGGTGTTTTGGTTTTCGTAAGTGCACCTGCCACCCCAGTTACCATAACTGCATCCATTTTCAAAACGTCTTCCGCCAAGGAAAAGTCTTGAGTCCCAGAAGCTGTTACTGTTACAGAAGCTTGTTTAAAGCCTATATAACGAGCGGTAACTTTGGCAGAGCTTAAACCAGCGGGAATAGTCAAGGTATAATTTCCATCTACATCTGTAGAAGTACCTGTCTCAGTCCCCTCAACAATCACGTTTGCACCTACTAGTTTATCACCAGTATTAGCATCCGTTACAGTACCAGAGACCTTGTATTGCGCAAAAAGCAATCCAGGTATAAGGAGTGTAACGAAGGTTAATGCAAAAGATCTACGCATTTAAATACCCTCCAAGATAATTTAATTTTTTAATGCGCCTTTCATATAGAAAGGCTTTATCTAAGTCTTCAGTTGATATTAACCCTTATATTATTATGCATCCAACTTTTTTTAAAAATTTATAATATAACTGTTTCGCTTATTGAAAATGGTTTGGTTTAGAAATAAAATCTTTCAACTTATTTCGATAGCTGTCAATACCTATCGTCATTATTTGAACAGTTATCGATCATAGGTAGAAACCAATGAAAAAAGCATTTGTAACTGGCGGAGCCGGCCATGTCGGTGGAAATCTTGTTAGACAATTACTAAATAATGGATGGCAGGTTCGGTGCCTGATTCATCATGATACTCGTGCACTAGATGGGCTAGATGTAGAACATGTCCAAGGTGATCTTGCTGATACTGCATCTTTAGCTAAAGACATGTCTGGCTGCAATTTTGTTTTTCATACTGCAGCTTATGTTGCGGTGGAAAATGTTAATATTCCCCTTATGAAAAAAATTAATGTAGATGGAACAAAAGCCATGTGTAAAGCTGCCTTAGAAAACCAAGTACAGCGATTTATACACTTTTCTAGTATTCATGCTTTCCAGCAGCAGCCTACATCTAATATGCTTGCTGAAGACAGGCCTCTCGTTGAAGATTTAAAAGCAGCACCTTATGACCGTACAAAAGCTGCTGCTCAAAGACATGTATTAGATGCCTGCAACCAAGGGCTAAATGCAAGTATTCTTCACCCCACCGGTATAATTGGACCTTATGATTTCAAACCCAGCCGAATGGGGCAGGTTATAAGTGATATTGCTGAACAAAAAATGCCTATTACTATCAATAGCGGATTTAACTGGGTGGATGTACGTGATGTATGTGCCACAGCCATTAATTGTATTGAAAAAGGTAAAAGTGGTCAACATTATATTGTACCTGGTGAATGGACTTCATTTGAACAAATTGCAAAAATTATTTCTGGTTTAATTGGCAAACGAACTACATATATGACATTACCATTTTGGACTGCTTACACCGCAATACCTTTTGCTTATCTTAATGCAAAACTAAGAGGACGGCGCCCGTCTTTCAGCCGTGGCAGTCTTCGCGCTTTATCCGTTCAATGCAAGGATATACCAGGTACACTAGCACGGCAAGAAATTGGCCATCAATCAAGGCCTCTTGAATCTACGTTAAAGGATACGATTGATTGGTTAATGAAAAATGGAAAGATAGCATAACATATGCTGATCAATGAATGGCAATATGAATTAACCATTTGGATTTGGCTGGGAATCGCAGCTGGTACTTTTTTGCTTCTCATTTTTGTACGAGCACCCTATGGCCGTCATGAGCGTCCCGGTTGGGGGCCAAGGATTCCGGCAAGATTAGGGTGGATTTTGATGGAATCCCCTTGTATCGTCGTAATGACCGTTTTTTTCGGAATCGCTGCTTCGGGTTGGAATTTGGCTGATCCAGTTGGAATCATTTTTTATATAATGTGGATGGGACATTATATACATCGCAGCTGGGTCTGGCCGGCTCGAGCACGCATCACAGGGAAAAAAATGCCAATCAGTCTCATATTATTTGCTATTGGTTTTAACGGAATCAATTCTTGGATTAATGCAGAATGGATGTTCAGCCTACATCACCCATATCCAATTGATTGGTTAACCAGTCCTCAGTTTATTATTGGTATAATTCTTTTTATTACCGGTATGGGGATTAACATTAAATCAGATAATATGCTGTTTGATTTGCGAAAAAATGGGACCACCGAGTATCAAATCCCCCATGGCGGATTATTTCAATGGGTATCCTGCCCAAACTATTTGGGTGAACTTCTAGAATGGTGGGGATGGGCCCTGGCCACATGGTCTTTAGCTGGTGTATCTTTTGCTGTTTGGGGGGTGGCCAATCTCGTCCCTCGGGCACGGGCTAATCATAAATGGTACCAAGAAAACTTTGAGGATTATCCAGTCGATAGAAAAGCTTTGATACCAAAAGTTTGGTGATATTGTAAATAGTCGGTTTCGGTATGGTTTATTCTAGATTTAACACAACTATTTGTACTTGCATTGTCCCAATTCTGTAATCATAATTGTTGAACATTAGCACATATTTTTTTGTCTTTTATGAAATATTGAATTCTTTGAATTTTGAAAAAAATATTGACATGAATGAAAACAGAATTGTATAATAAAACACACGCGTAAGTAACGATAAAAAACAAGTTAGGAGTATATTATGCATAAAGGAAGTGTAAATAAAGTGGTATTAGTTGGGCACCTGGGTGGCGACCCAGAAACACGGTATACGCCGTCCGGGGCTGCTGTGGCCAACTTCAATATGGCAACGAATGAATCCTGGCGTGACTCTAACGGTGAACTTCAGGATAAAACTGAATGGCATCGTTGTGTTATGTTTGGGAAATCTGCAGAAATGGCTGGTGAACTTTTGAAAAAAGGTCAATTGGTTTATACAGAAGGCAAACTACAGACCCGTAATTGGGAAGACAAGGATGGTGTAAAACGCTATACTACTGAGGTAGTCTGCGATATGTTTACCATGCTTGGTCGTAGAATGGATAACACCGGACAGACAACTCCTGTTGCAACTAGTGATGATGAGGACGATCTTCCGTTTTAATCGATTTTAATCATCTTATAAAATAAGGGGACCCTTATGGTCCCCTTATTTTATTTATCATTGTATTTTCAACTGCACTTAATCACCAATTCGAGATAGTTAAATGAAATTTAGATTTATCTTTTTCTTCAGTTTTCTCATAGCTGAAAAAGCAGATCTTGTTATACAAAATGCTTATGTGTGGACAGTGGATCTTTCTAAGCCTAAGGCAGAAGCTGTAGCAGTACGTAACAACAAAATCATCTTTGTCGGATCAAATAAAGCCGTACAAAAATACATTGATGGTAATACAAATATAATTGATGCTGGTGGAAAATTGGTGCTTCCTGGATTCAACGATAACCATGTTCATTTTGAATCCACCTGTAGGATTGTCACTGGGTTAAACTTATTGGATGTCCATCAAGAAAAACCATTTATAAGCCGCATTCGAGATGTACATGAACGCTTTACCCCGGGTGTCTGGATTACCGGTGGTTTATGGTCTGCTTACCAAGCTTGGGAATCCAGCTCTATTGGTGAAGAAGGCCGTAAAGCAAAAATGAATTTCTTTAAACCCCAACGAAAAATGGTAGATAGCTTTACAGCAGAGCGCCCTATTTTTATCCAACGGTTTGATCGAAAGGTATTTTTTGCTAACAGTAAAGCCCTTGAAATTGCAGGTATCACTAAAGATAGAGTGGACCCACCCAATATTCATGTTGAGCGGGATAAAAGGGGAAATCCTACAGGAATTTTAACTGGTTCCGGTGTTCAAAAATTTTTCAATAATATCATACCGCCTCGCTCCTGGGAACAACGCGTTTGGGAATCAGAAGCTGTTCTAAAACGCTGTGCTCGTTTTGGGGTCACTAGTTTATCAGATATGTCTGATGCTCGCCAACGTGAAATTTTTTACTATCTAAACAACGAAAATAAATTGACTGCTCGAATCCATTCCCGTGGATATTTAGATCAATGGGAAAAAATGTCTGAATTAGGAATCAAAATTGGATCGGGCGATTCAATGATTCGTTTAGGCACAGTAAAGGCCTGGATTGATGGCATTATGGGTAATTCAACAGCACGGTTCTATAAAGCATATTCACATAACTCGGATGAATTTGGTATCTGGCGAAAAATCATGTTTCCATGGCGCTCACAAGATGGCGGACGGGATTTACAAAGCAATTTAGAATATCTCGCAATAAAAGCAGATTCCGCTGGAATACAACTTTCCGTCCATGCGATTGGAGATGCTGCAAATGGTTATTTGTTGGATATGATGGACCGACTAAACGAACATAATGGTGTTAAGAACCGTCGTTTCCGTCTTGTCCATGCACAAGTAATCCGCCCGGATGATTTTAAACGCTTTAACAATATGAGTATTATTGCCGAGGTGCAGCCCTATCATTGTACTGATGACATGCGGTGGATGGAAGAACGGATCGGCCATGAACGATCCAAAGGTGCATATGCTTTTCGTTCATTGTGGGATAGTGGAGCTGTGGTTTCTTTTGGGTCTGATTCCCCAGGGACCAACGCTTCTCGTTACCCTCTTAATCCCATGTTAGGGCTTTATGCCGCCGTTACCCGCCAAACGCTAGATGGTAAACCAGCTGATGGTTGGTTTCCTGATGAAAAACTGACCATTGAAGAGGCCATACAGGCTTATACTCTTAATTCAGCTTATGCTTCTTTTGAAGAAAATATTAAAGGTTCAATCACAGAAGGTAAACTTGCTGATCTTGTCATATTATCTGATAATTTATTGGAGATCGATCCATCAAAAATCAAAGATGTTGAAGTAAAAACAACTATTTTTAATGGTACGGTGATTTATCAACAATAGTAACCGCAAATTGATTTCTTAAGTACATTAAAACCAATGGAAAACCATTTATGAATACAAAAGAACTTCAATCTTATTTAAATACATTCTGGGATGCGGAAATTATTCCGACGCTCACTGAATATATTAAAATTCCTAACAAATCACCGGCATTTGATCCGGATTGGGAGTCTTTAGGTCATATGGAAGATGCGCTCAATCTAGCAATAGAATGGGCTGAAAAACACCGGCCAGAAAAGAGTACTTTGCATGTAAAAAAACTGGAAGGCAGAACACCGTTAATTTTATTAGAGATTCCTGGTGAACGGGATGGCAATATTCTTATGTATGGGCATTTAGATAAACAACCTGAAATGGAGGGTTGGCATGAAGGGACTGGCCCGTGGGATCCTGTCATGAGGGATGGCAAACTTTATGGTCGTGGTGGCGCTGACGATGGTTATGCAATGTTTGCTGCATTGGGCGTTGTTCAAGCAATGAAAGCCCAAGGAATTATTTTACCGAGGATTGTCATTCTGATTGAATTTTCCGAAGAAAGCGGATCGCCAGATCTCCCATATTATATTGATAAATACGCGACTATTATCGGTAATGTAGATTTGGTGGTTTGTCTGGATTCTGGTGCTGGTAATTATGAACAATTCTGGACCACTGTTTCCTTACGCGGGTTGGTGTCATGCGAATTACGAGTTGATGTATTAACAGAGGGTATTCATTCTGGTAGTGCTAGTGGGCTAGTACCTTCCTCCTTTCGTATTATACGACAATTAATATCGCGCATTGAAAATGAAACTTCTGGAGAAATAAAGGTGGACGCACTGCATACTCAAATTCCAGAGCATCGAGTAGATGAAGTAAAAAAAATGGTGGAAGTGCTAAAGGGCGATATAGAAGTTTTTCCCTGGCATGAAAAAATGCAGCCATCTATCAATGACCCTGTTGAAGGTACTTTGCGTCGTACTTGGAAACCTGCTTTGTCATATGTAGGTATGGATGGGATCCCAGCTGTAAAAGATGGTGGGAACGTGTTGCGACCTTACACCAGCCTAAAACTCTCGCTACGCTTGCCACCAGATGTGGATTGCCGTGTCGCCATGGCAGAGGTAGAAAAAGTTCTAACTGAAACTCCTCCCTACCAGGCCACTATACACACAGACTGGGAAGAGCCAGCTAACGGTTGGAACGCGCCAAAACTTTCATCTTGGTTGGATCATGCGATTCAAGAAGCATCCAAAACATTCTATGGAAAACCTGCACTAGCCATGGGTGAGGGCGGTACAATCCCTTTCATGGCAATGCTGGGTGAAAAATTCCCTAAAGCGCAATTTGTGATTACTGGCGTGTTGGGCCCTGGATCAAACGCTCATGGTCCCAATGAATTTTTGCATATTCCATTTGCTAAAAAACTCAGCGCATGCATCGGATATATTCTAAATCAATTTCCTGATTAATTTGAGCGTTAGAACCAGGGTAGATCAACTCAAACCGCGTCCAAAATGGGTACGGCATTTCCTAAACTATTTTGCATTACTTTTTGGTATTATTCTTGCAAAGTTTATTGTTCGAGGCCGGCACCATCTTCCAAATAAGGGGCCATTTATTTTGGCTGTTAACCATTTCAATTATGCTGATGGCCCTTTTGTAATCTATGCTATTCGCAAGCCTATCAACTTTATTGTAGCTAGCGATCAGATTCTTAAGTGGTTTGATTATTGGGCTCCCTGGCTTTATGGAATTATTCCAGCGAATCGGATACATCTTGCTCCATCTACAATCAAATCTTCAAAAAAAGCTCTTTTGGCTAAAGAAATCCTCCTCATATTCCCCGAAGGGACATCCCTATCAAATGAGTTGCGACCTGCTAAGGGAGGCGTAATGTTTTTATCCACCACGATGCAGGTACCAATTGTACCCCTTAGTATTAACGGAAAAATTGGGGATATATGGTCCAATGCTTTGAGTGGTGTTCGCCCAAGAGTCCGGATTAATATTGGTAAACCTTTTGGTCCTTATTCTTTACCAAAAGATCGCTCTCAAAAAGAGGAAAAGCTTGCAAAAATTGGTGATGAAGTTATGTGCCGGATTGCGGCTCTTCTACCGGATAAACATCACGGTGTTTATCGCGGAAATCCATCAATTAAAAATTATCGAGAAGAAAATAATCTATAAGTCAATATCAATCGGAGTTCACTAGAATTTTTTAGATTAAATCTTTTGGTCTAATCGGAAGGCTACGAATGCGTTTGCCTGTTGCAGCAAAAATAGCATTAGTTACAGCAGGTGCCACTGGAGGCAATCCCGGTTCACCAGCGCCTCCAGGTGGTTCGGCGCTTTTAACAATATAAACTTCAACTTTTGGCATTTCATCAATACGTAATAATTCAAATTCGTGAAAATTAGATTGAGCAACAGCTCCTTTTTCTATTGTTATCAAACCTTTTAAAGTGGAAGTAAGACCATAAACAATAGAACTTTCCATTTGGGCTTTTACTCCATCTGGATTAACAACCAATCCACAATCCACAGCGGCAACAATTTTATCTATAGATAACTCCCCTGTTTTTGTTACCGTAACTTTTGCTACATGAGCAGCCCAAGAACCAAATGATTCATGTAAAGCAATACCCATTCCCTGTCTCTTGGCCATTTTTTTACCCCAATTCGCTTTTTCTGCGGCCAACTTTAATACACCTAAATGACGTGGTGCATTCTTTAATAAATTGAGGCGGAATTGATAGGGATCTATTCCCGCTTTTTGGGAAAGTTCATCAATAAACCCTTCATTGGCGAATGCATTCTGAGAATTATAAACAGATCGCCACCAACCTACAGGTACTTTTGTGTTGGTCATAATATAATCCACCAAAACATTTGATATTTCATAAGGTATGTTGCTGGCACCATTCACAGCACTACGATCTAGTTCCCCATCCTTAAATCGTTCCGGTGCCCTTTGTCCCGAGATAGATGGTGCAATAATTCGATGAGTCCAAGATGTAAGTTCATCTCGATTTGAAAGTGTTGCGCTTAATTTATGGATACTGGTAGGACGAAAAAAATCGTGACCCATGTCATCTTCACGGGTCCACATCAATTTAACAGGTTTCTTTGATTTTCGAGAAACCTGGATTGCATCAGTTACAAAATCAGCCCATAGCCTACGACCAAATCCTCCACCCAGCATGGTAATATGTACAATTACATTTTTTGTATCAATTCCCAAAGTATTCGCAGCTGTTGTTTGAACACGTTGAGGTGATTGAGTTGGGGCCCATATTTCACAGGAATTCTTTTTTACATGGGCTACACAATTCATAGGCTCCATCGTGGCATGGGAAGTAAAAGGCACTTCGTATTGCACTTGAATTTTTTCATCACCATTCAGACTTGTTAAATCACCATCTTCACGTGCTATCACAGCTTTACCAGTACTTTTTTCTTCCATCATGTTTTTGATACGAGCGCTATCCCAAAATAAAAATTCACCATGATCCCATTTTGGCTCTAGAGCACGCTGACCCTTGATTACAGACCATGTGTTTTTTCCAACTACTGCAACACCTTCATCAATTTCATACACATCAAGAACCCCATTGATTTTCATAGCTTTCTTGCGGTTAAACGATTTTATTTTTCCACCAAAAGTAGGGCAACGTAACACTGTAGCATAAACCATATTGGGAACCTGCACATCCACACCAAATATGGCGGAACCATTCACCCGTGAATGAGTGTCCAAACCAGGCATCGAATTTCCAATTAGTTTAAAATCTTTGGGATTTTTTAATACAGGGTTTTCTGGTGCTTGCAGTTCTGAAGCTGTTTCTACAAGTTCTCCAAAAGTAAAAGAGTTGCCGGTAGATAAATGAATCACGGTTCCACTTTCAGCACGGCAATTTGTTGGAGAAACATTCCATTTGTTTGCAGCAGCTTGAATTAGCATTTCCCGTCCTGCCGCACCAGCTTTTCTTAAACGGGTAAAAGAACGACGAATTGATCCACTGCCGCCCGTTCCCTGACTACCATATTTATCTGGATGTGCATCAGCCTGAGCTACTCTAACCTGAGACCAGTCTGCCTCTAGTTCTTCTGCCACAATCATAGGCAGAGAAGTACGAACATGTTGTCCCATCTCAGATTTAGCTGCAAAAATTGTAATAGTATTATCAGGATGAATTGTTATCCATACATTAGGATCAAAGGTTTGGTCAACAAGACCGGCGGCTACCAATCGATGTTTATAAGGAAGAACTACACCAATTATTAATCCGGCACCAGCGACAGAAGAAACCTTTAAAAAATCCCGCCGCGAATAACCTTTATTCATTTTTGTTCCTTTGCAGCCACGTGAATGGCTTTACGAATTCGATCATAAGTACCGCACCGACATAGATTCATTTTCATAGCAGAATCAATGGCTTCATCATCAGGTTTCGGATTTCGATCCAGCAAAGCTGCAGCTGTCATGATCTGTCCAGATTGACAATAACCACATTGGGGAACTTCCTCTGAAATCCAAGATTTTTGAATAGGGTGAGAATTATCCGAAGATAAACCTTCAATGGTAGTGATAGTGCTTCCATCAGCATATTCTACATCAGTCATACAAGCCCGCGTCGCCTCGCCATCAAGATGGATGGTGCACGTACCACAAAAACCACGCCCACAACCAAATTTGGTACCAGTATAATTTAGTTCATCCCTCAAAACCCATAGTAAAGGTGTATCCGCATCTACATTAACACGGTGAGTTTTTCCATTTACATTAAGTGTGAATCTGGGCATTGTTCTGGCAGGTAATGTAGTATCGTCCAGCTATGGATTCAAGTTAAGTTGGGGTGAATAATGGCTCATAACAAATTACAGATAATTTTAACGGTACAACGGTTCTATAGATTTTATATTGTTTCCCATCTTAATCTTTCAGGTAAAAAAATTATGAAAACTAGTAATCACTCTCATCATAGTGGCAATAAGATAAATATCTTTAAATTATAATCCTAAAATCAGCGGGAAAATTTCCAAATGTCGAAAACAAAACCACACCATTATATTATTGTCCTCATCATGACTCTGGGCTTTTTAGGCTTTATGCGCTGGCGCGCAATTCAGCAAGACTTTACTTTAGTTGATGGAAGCGCCAACACTTATATTCAGTCTGATGAACGCCATTTTAAAAACTTACGCCAGCTAACATTCAGCGGTGAAAATGCTGAAGCATACTTTAGCTCTGACAGCAAAAAACTGATTTTCCAGGCTCATGATGGTGAAGGCTTGTGTGATCAGATATATATTATGGATCTTATTAATGGTGAATATGAAATGGTTTCCACTGGCGATGGGGTGACCACATGTGCTTATTTCCAATATCCAAACAACGAAAAAATTCTTTATGCTTCTACCCATCACGCCAGTAAATCTTGTCCACCACCACCAGATTACAGTAAAGGTTACGTATGGAAACTTCATGAAGGGTATGATATTTTTCGTTCTAATCTAAATGGAAGTAGTTTAGAACAATTAACGCATGAAAATGGCTATGATGCAGAAGCAACTATTGCAGAAGATGGCAGTCGAATCGTTTATACATCCATTAGTTCTGGTGATTTGGAAGTATGGACCATGAACTTAGATGGTTCTGATAAGCGAATGCTGACTAACAAGCTGGGTTATGATGGTGGCCCATTTTTTAATCATGCTGGCAACAAAATTGTGTGGAGATCGTATTACCCTGAAACTGCAAAAGAAATTGTGGACTATAAAAAATTAATTGCTGAAAGTATGATACGCCCTATGAATCTGCAGATTCGAGTAATGAATGCAGATGGTTCCGGGAAAAAACAAATCACTTATAATGAGGGTGCAAACTTTGCTCCTTTCTTTTTCCCTAATGATGAGCGAATTATATTTTGTTCAAATATGGCTGATCCCAATGGAAGGAATTTTGATCTATGGGCAGTCAACACAGATGGGACCAATCTTGAACGGATCACTTACTTTGATGGATTTGATGGATTCCCAATGTTCAGTCCTAACGGAAAATATTTTGTATTTGCATCCAACCGTAACCAAGCAAAAACAGGCGACACCAATATATTTATTGCAGAATGGGTCGATTAACACCATTATTATTATTATCGGTGCTAATTGCCCACTCACAAAGTGAGGATAATGTTCTTGCTGCAATTCGATCCGACGCGGAGGCAAAAGGAATACCGAAATCTTATATTGAAACCGCTTTTTCTCATAATGGCATTCAGATCCACGATAAAATTCTTGACCGTTTTTCCCGACCATATGAAAAACAAAGTTGGACTAATTACCGAAAATTATTTATTACAGATTCCCGCATTAATAAAGGCACCCAATTTTATACTGAAAACCAACAGGAACTAAATGCCAGTGCAAAAAACATCAAAGTAGATCCATTTCTTATCTTAAGTATTATTGGCGTGGAAAGTAATTATGGATTACACAAAGGAGAATTCACTGTTTTTAATGCTCTGTATACCCAAATCGCAAAAATGCCTCGTCGCGCTAAATGGGCGAAAAAAGAGCTCATAGAATTTTTAATCTATTGCTACAATGATAACATTCCACCCCATTCAATCAAGGGATCATATGCAGGTGCTTTTGGTTATGGTCAGTTTATTCCATCAAGTTTTAATACTTATGCTGCCGATGGCAATGGTGATGGTATTCGTAAACCCGATGAATGGTCTGATGTTTTCGCTAGTGTTGGAAATTATTTAGCAAAAAACGGTTATCCAGTCAATAACCCTTCTGATCAAGAAAAAGTATACCAATCAGTTTTTGCTTACAATCACGCTGATAATTACGTAAAAGCTGTTTTAGAACTGCGGGATGAATTAAAGAAAAATATTCTTACAAATTAACTGACAACAGCAATTCTTTGTCATTTCGCAGTATTTTGACTTCTACTGTTTGCCCAGATTTCAATTCAGCTAGACGATACATATAATCATATATATTTTTGATTTCTTTACCACCAATTTCAATGATAACATCACCTTTTTGCATACCGGCATTGGCGGCTGGGCCATCTTTTCTTGCCCCGTCAATTTCCAAACCTTCTGCTTGGCTTCCATATGAAGGAATAACACCAAATGTTACATTAAAACTTCTTCTACTTTGGGTGGGTTCTTTGGGCCCTGCTTCAGTAAATACCAGTTTTTCATCCAGATTACTAAGTTTTAGTGTTAGATCATAAATTAAGTCAACAATTTTCTTTTCTCCTTGGACATTAATGTGTTGCCAATCATCAGTGGGCTTATGATAGTCTGTGTGAGTCCCAGTAAAAAAGAAGAGAACGGGTATATCCTTTACATAAAAACTGGCATGATCGCTCGGTCCATATCCCTCAGGGCTCATTGTTAACTGCAGCCCATGGTTTTTATTCACTTCTTTTAAAATCATTTCAAATTCAGAAGTGGTTCCTGTACCACCTACAGTAATTTTTTTATCAGACATTCGACCAATCATATCCATATTAATCATACTAACAATCATCGATAAATCAACTGTTGGATTATTAACAAAATATTTTGACCCTAAAAGACCCTCTTCTTCCGCGTTATAACCCATTAATAATATAGAACGTTTTAATAAGTTCCGATTTGCAGAGAGTTTTCCAGCTAACTCCAATACACCTGCTGTACCGGATGCATTATCATCTGCTCCATTATGAATCGCTAGTGTATCTGGTGATAAGGATCCACTTTCGTTACCGCCAAAACCCAAATGATCAAAGTGTGCACCAATGACAATAAATTCTTTTTTCAAATTAGGATCTGTTCCAGAAATTTTGCCCATGACATTTGGCACATTAATAATTTTTTTAACCAAGCTTACCGACGCTTTAACAGATTTTTCTATATAATATGAATTAGGTGCCTGATTTTTATCTAACTCTTTTTGTAGAGCATCTAATTTATTATCCGTTAATTCATTTGCAATTCGCCGTGAAATATGTAGTACTGGTATACCGATTGAAGTTGAATTCGGAGCATGTTTCAAAGGAATTAAATCATCTGTATCGCCAGCCTGATTTATAAACAAAACACCGGCCGCTTTATTATCTTTGGCAAGTAATGCTTTTTTGCGCAATGGTGTATGTGCCGTAAAGCTGGAATGTGGGTTATCATCATCGGGTCCTCCCCGAAATACCATAACCCATTTTCCATCTATATTAATATTAGCATAATCTTCCCAATGGACCGAATCGTTAATACTAAAACCATATCCAGTAAATACTACATTGGCTTCAACATTTGTATTGGAAGAAAATTCTAAAGGGATATAATCCGAACCAACCTGATAGTTAGTCCAATATGTCTCTAATAATAATCCTTTAGATTCTAAATTGTTTTGCTCACCTAGATTTACCCCGGTTATAAACTCAAAGGGTTGTAAATATCCATTGGACCCAATAGGTTCAATGTTATTGTTTTTAAAATAATCAACCAAATATTTTACTGTTTTGTTTGACCCCTCTGATCCTGGATAACGTCCTCCCATATGGTCATCAGACAAAAATTTTATATGTCCCAGGATATCATCGGTTGTAATCTCTGGATTCGATGCAGAGGTCGATTTATGATCGGAAATCTGACTACATCCCAAAAAAAGTATGAGTATTATAAAACTAAGATATATTTTGTGTTTCATTGTTTTGATCTATCCGCTATTTGTATTTAAATATACTTAGAATCCATATGCTTCCGGAACAAAATGAATTGTAATTTGATAGTAATTTTTACACTATGATAGAAACAATAACTAACCAGATTAATATTCGAGTTCAGCCCAATTATGTGCCGGAACGTTCCGATCTTTCCCGCCCGATTTTCTTTTTTTCCTATCATATTACAATTACAAATGAAGGAGATGAACCTGTTAAGCTCAAAAATCGCTACTGGCATATCACCGATGGGAATGGCAATATTGAGGAAGTCCGTGGACCAGGAGTTGTAGGTAATCAGCCCTATTTAAAAATTGGTGAATCATTTGAGTATACCAGCTTTTGTCCTTTACCAACCGAGTTTGGAGTTATGCATGGATATTTTGAAATGTTTTATGATAATGGAAAAAAATTCAATGCAAAAATAGCGCCTTTTCGCCTATCTATACCTCACTCTGTTAATTAATAACCATTATTACTAATGGTAAATAAAACAAAAATTATTGCAACAATTGGCCCGGCATGTGATAATACGGCGACTTTGCAATCCATGGTAGATGCTGGTGTAAATGCTTTCCGTTTAAATATGTCTCATGGCGATAAAACTTCTAAACAAAAAATGTATCATCTTATTAAATCTTTACAATCAAGCAATGGTCAGCGTCCTTGTATAATTACTGATTTAGCTGGGCCTAAAATTCGTATAACAGATGTACTTGACGATTTTGTACTGGAAGCAGGGCAAACCGTTACTATCACGAATGAAAAAGAAGCAGACAATGAACATATATGTGTAACAAATCAGATTGGTTTTTCCAATATATCTGAGGGTGCAAGGATATTAATCAATGATGGTCGTATCCAGCTAAAGATTATAAAAGCTATATCTCCGTATTCTTTAAAGTGTCAGACAGAAATCGGAGGCAAAGTAAAACCCAAAAGGGGAGTCAATTTTCCGGGGATTACGCTGGACTTACCAATTCTGACTGAACTAGATAAGTCAGATTTAATCATGGCATTAGAAGAAGGTGCTGATTGGATTGCGCTTTCATTCGTCCGGTCAGCAGAAGATTTGTATGAAGTTACCAAGGTAATGGATGAATTAAATATACACTTACCGATCATGGCAAAAATTGAAAAATGGGAAGCCCTTAATAATATAGATGCTATTACCGAATCATTTGATGCTGTTATGGTTGCGCGGGGTGATTTGGGAGTTGAAATTCCTTCAGAACAAGTCCCGCTCGCTCAAAAAAATATTATTGAGGTAGCTGGATCACTGGGCAAACCGGTCATTATAGCTACTCAAATGCTGGAATCCATGATAGACAACCAAACACCAACAAGAGCTGAAGTGAGCGATATTGCAAATTCCATTTTTGATGGCGTAGATGCCCTGTTGGTTACCGGAGAAACAGCGATTGGAGAATATCCTCTTGATGTTGTTCAAACACTGAAACGTGTTATTATTGAAACTGAGCAGTCTAATCTATCTGGAAGGAAATCACTGCCTGAGCATGTAACAAAAACCGCCGATGCTATTAGTCATGCCGTCTGTGAAATTGCAATTGATTTAGATATTAAAGTAATTATGACTATGACCCACAGCGGAAGTACAGCACGAATGATTTCTCGTTATCGTCCGCAGGGGAAAATTCTCGCTTTAACACCTTTTAAAATTACTGCAAGGCAGCTTCAAATTGTTTGGGGGATTATGGCTATAAAAGTAGAAAAATATGACAATGTAGATGCTGTCCCAAGTTTATGCAAATCCGTTCTGGAGAAAATGCAAATGATTGAATCCGGTGAACGGTTCGTTATCACGGGTGGTGTCCCAATGGGAGTAACGGGAACCACCAATTACTTATCGGTACAAGTAAGATAAATTTATTGGTTATTTTTTTATTAAATGTCTGAATCCTCTAAAAAAATCCATAGAAAATGGTTATTTAGATTGAGCATGCTTAGTTTTATTTGCCAAATTAAAGGATCTATCATGAAAGCATCTGTTTATATAACAATATTAATTTTTTATTCCGCCATTCTTTTTGGTAAGGACAATGGCGTGATAAATGAAAAGCTATATTTTGGTCCCTGCAACAAATTTTCAAAAGACCTTACTTTCGATTGTTATCGAAGCTTTGATGAAGTGGTCCAATTTCTAAAAGATGCTGCTAAACAGCACCCAGGCTTGGCTAAACTAGAATCAATTGGAAAATCTTTTGAAGGACGTGACCTATGGGTAATAACAATAACTGATTACAAAACCGGTGCTCCAGAAGACAAGCCCGGAATTTGGGTGGATGGCGGAGTTGATTCGGATGAGGTTATTGCTACAGAAGTCGCCTTAGGTTTGATTCATCGGCTTTTAACTTCTAATGATATGGATATTGCTCATTTAAGAAAAACACGCACTTTTTATATCTTACCTAACATGATTCCAGATGTATCTGAACTCCATCATAAAACACCTATACGACCAAGAGATTCAACTATGCGTCCATGGGATGATGATGGTGATGGTAGGTTCGATGAAGATGGCCCTGATGACCTTAATGGAGATAACCAAGCTTTACAAATGCGCGTCCAAAATTCTGCTGGACAGTGGGTAAAAGATGAAAAAGACGAGCGATTACTGCGCCAAAGAAAACCAGATGATGAAGGCCCCTTTTATAAAAGGTATAGTGAAGGGAATGATGATGATGGCGATGGTAAATATAACGAAGATGGGCCAGGCGGAATTGATCCCAATCGAAATTACCCTGGAAATTGGTCATTAAAACAAAGAGGATCTGGTCCTTTTCCCGGTTCTGAGCTCGAACTAAGAACTATGCTTGATTTTATTTATTCACATCCAAACATTGCTGCTTCTCAACATTTACATTCATCTGGTGGTGTAATTCTAAGACCCCCATCTGTACCAGAGATGATTCTTCCAAACAGCGATCTACAGCTCTATATCTCATTATCAGAAAGAGGGCTTGACATTACTGAATATGGTTTAGCAACGTCGGTGTATCAGTGGAATTTCCCTCGAGGATCTAAAAATAAAGGCAAAGGCCAACTTTGGCGTGATAGTAAAGGAGATATAAAAGGATTAGACCCATTTGATGGCGCCGGCAATTACTACGGTAGTTTCAATGATTTTGAAGATGCATATGCAGCATATGGTGGTTCTCTAGATGGCATGTACGAATTATTTGGTATACTTGCTTTCGCCAATGAAATATATCGTTTTGGAGAAGACTTAGATAACGACGGGCGAGTTTCTCCATCCGAACAGCTTGAATACAATGACAAAAAAATGAATGGTAATGTATTTCAGAGTTGGGAAGAATTTGAACACCCAACTTTGGGAAAAGTAGAAATTGGTGGTTGGAAAAAATTTGGTCATAATAACCCTCTTCCACCTGAATTATCACGTGAAATTGAGCGTAACGTAAATTTTATTCTTATGCAAGCTCGAGCGACGCCTATACTAGTAATTACCAATGTTGAACAAACTAGGATCGAAAAAAATATTTACCGATTAAAGACAACAATTTCCAACAAAGGTTTTCAACCAATAGAATTGGCAATAAGAGAAAAAAATGGTCGGGCAACACCAGTACATGCTACAATTATTGCTTCAAAACAGGTTACTCTACTCGATGAAAAAAAGGAAAGAATGTTAGGGAATATCATGGGTAATTCAGAAATAGAAATTGATTGGCTTGTACAAGGGCCAAAGGGTGCATCAGTTACGCTTGAGTCGTATCATCCCAAAGGTGGCAGAACAAACATCAAAGTAAGGCTCGGTCGTTAACATTGTACAAAACAATCTGGGAAAATTTATTTAACTAAAATCAATAATTGGAGTGTGACATGCGAATAAAAACACAACTGATAAAGTTTATAATTTTATCTTCTTTCCTCTTAGGACAAGTTGACCTTTTAAACTCGCGTTTTATATTTACACCAGGGACAGGATACGACCCGTCAGTCCAATCCCCGAAGGATTACCTGGGATATGACTTGGGGACTGAATACACCATCTATGCAGATGTTCTGGCTTATTTGAGAAACCTAGATGATCAATCGGATCGTGTTTCCATTCATCCTTATGGCAAAACACATGAAGGTCGTACGCTTGAGTATTTGGTCATTACGGGTGAAAAAAACCATAAACGACTGGAAGAAATCCGAAAAAACAACCTGCGCCTGGCTGACCCACGAATAATTAATAAGCGTGTTGCTGATAAAATAATTAAAGGTAATCCAGGCATTTACTGGCTGAGTTATAATGTTCATGGCAATGAGCCTTCCAGCACAGAAGCAGTGATGCAAGTAGCCTATCGCCTAGCGGCAGGAAGAGACAAAGAAACCAGAAAAATTATTGATAATTCAGTTGTTATCTTAGTACCCTGTATTAACCCGGACGGTCGCGATCGGTATGTCTATTGGTATAAATCTGCACAAAGCCATGTGAGCAATACGGATCAATACGACTATGAACATGACGAGCCTTGGCCTGGTGGACGAACAAATCATTATTGGTTTGACCTAAACCGCGATTGGGTCTGGATGGTACACCCCGAATCTAAAGGTCGGATTGCCGCCTACCAGCATTGGCTACCCCAAATCCATGTGGATTATCATGAAATGGGTTTCAATAGAAATTATTTTACTATGCCCGGTACGACCCCCCGCAACCTGATGCTACCGGAACCATATGAAGCTTTATCCGACACTTTTGGACTAGCGAATATTGCTGCTTTTGATAAACATAAAGTAATGTACTATACCCGTGAAGGTTTTGATTTTTTCTATCCCGGTTACGGATCCTCTTACCCTAGTTTAATGGGTTCCATTGGCATGTTAGTGGAACAAGGCGGTTCTCCTCGTGGTGGGCGGGCTGTGGAAACAGATGATGGTTATGTTCTTACCCTGCGCCAACGTGTTTTTGACCATTATGAAACTTCTTTTGCCACCCTTTCCGCTGCAGTGCGAAACCGCCAAACTTTAAATCAATATTTTCATGATACATTTCAACAGGAAACCAATAGTGGTAAGGCTGCTGTTTACATCTTACCAGACAATCCCAGCAACCACCTTTATGATGTGGTTAATATGCTGCGGGCTCACGGCGTCGAAATCCACCGATCCGAATCTGATATTACGGTAAATAAAGCCTATTCGTACGAAAGTGGAAAAGCAGAACGGATGGCATTAAAAAAAGGGGATTTCCTAATTTATACCGATCAGCCGCGCCACTTGTTTATCAATACTGTTATGCAGAGAGAAATGGCCATTGAAGACTCAATCATGTATGACATGGCCTCCTGGTCAGCGCCTCTAGCCTATAACTTAGATGCCTTTTGGTCCGAGAATAAACCCCGGGTAAACACCAAGAAAGTTAAAGAATATTTGACCCAAGCCAAGGGCATTATGGGTGTGAACGGTGCCTACGCCTATGTAATTGATTGGCATCAACGATACGCACCGAAAGCGTTGGCGCACCTTTGGTCCAAAGGGTATAAAGTCCGCTCAGCTCGCAAGCAATTCAATAACGGTACCCGCACTTATGCTCGAGGGTCCTTGGTTGTCCTTATGGGTCGCAATATGGATAAAGAAAAATTGGTTAAAAACGATATGGCCAGCATTGCAGAAATAGCTGGTGTAACAATCGAAGCGTTCAAAACAGGGCGTATGAAAGAGGGAATTGATTTCGGATCAGGTAATATGGTTCCATTGAAACAGCCAAAAATCGGTCTAATGGTTGACACTCCTTTCAATTCCTATACCGCAGGACAACTTTGGTTTTTACTGGATAAAGAAACTGAATTGGGCATATCAAAAATACGAATGGGCCGTTTGAAAGGAATGAATCTCAATAATTATGATGTACTTGTTTTCCCTGGTTTCAGGGGCAGTATAGATTCATCCATGGTCGGTAAATTAAAAGCCTGGGTATCTGCTGGAGGAACGCTAGTGGCTACAGAAAACAGTGCCGCGTTTTTTACAGAAAAGTCCGGGATAAATAAAGTGAAGGTGGTTAAAGCACCGAAAGCAGAAACTGAAGGCATCCACCCCAGCGCTTATACCAATTATGAAGACCGGGCCGATTCATTGGGTCTTAAGCGAATACCTGGAACAGCTTTTTACGGAATGATAGATAATTCCAATCCCCTGGCTTTTGGGTTGCCCAATCGCCTTTATACTTTGAAACAGAGTGTGTCAGCTCTTGTGCCGGATCCCTCCCTACAAACAGTTGGATACTATCACAAAGATCCCCTGAAGCTGAAAGTAGCAGGGTATGCTTCTATGGAAAATCGTCAACTTTTATCTGGTAAAACATTCGCTGCAATTCACCATCCAGAATGATCCAAAATGCGGTGATGCTCGTTCCAAGCATGTAATATTTGGAAAACAAAACTTAAAAAGGAGTAATAATGCAAAAATTGAATCAATTATTTTTTATCCTATTGGCCTTTTTGGTGGCTGGCTGTAGCAATGATGCTAACTTAAAGAAAAGAGCTTATGAATTAGCTCATACATATATTATTACTGATGGGCACATCGATGTGCCTTGGCGTTTAAATGATGGCTACGAAGATTTATCCGTTCGTACCAAAGGCGGTGATTTCGATTACATTCGTGCTAAAGAGGGTGGTCTAGATGTGCCATTCATGTCCATTTATGTTCCTTCATCATACCAAGAAACGGGTGGTGCTAAAGAAAAAGCCGATTCACTCATTGATCTTGTTCACCGCATCGCTAATGATCATCCAGATAAATTCGAGGTTGCCTACAGTCCAAACGATGGGGATCGTATTTTTTCCCAAGGCAAGATTGCCCTGCCAATGGGCATGGAAAATGGTGCTCCCATAGAGGATGATTTAAACAATGTAGCTTACTTTCACAAACGAGGTATCCGTTATATTACGCTAACCCATGCCAAAGATAATTTGATTTGTGATTCATCTTATGATACCACAAACACTTGGGATGGACTTAGTCCTTTTGGTAGGCAGGTGGTAGCAGAAATGAATCGGGTTGGTATTATGGTTGATATTTCCCATGTGACCGATGCTGTTATAAATCAGGTTTTAGATATGGCAAAAGCGCCCGTTATCGCTTCTCATTCTTCATGTAGAAAATTTACCCCTGGTTGGCAGCGAAATATGGGAGACCCGGAAATCAAACGGCTGAAAGAAAACGGTGGTGTCATTCAAATCAATTATGGTTCATCTTTTGTTACACAAGCATCTCAAGATAAAAGGCAGGCCAATACCGATAAAATTGCAGCTTATGCAAAGAAAAACGGACTAGAGCAAGGAGACGAGCAACTGAAAGTTTATGCGAAAAAAGTATCTGAGGATAATCCCATTTACGCTGATATAACAGAAGTAATCGATCATATTGATCACGTTGTGAAGCTTGCCGGAATTGACCATGTTGGAATTGGTTCTGATTATGATGGTGTTGGCGATTCTCTTCCATATGGACTTAAAGATGTTTCTTCATATCCCAATCTTATATATCATTTATTGAAGCGCGGTTATTCTGATGAAGATATTGCTAAAATTTGCTATAAAAATATCTGGCGGGTTTGGAAAGAAGTGGAAAGCGTTGCTGCAAATTTACAAGAGAGCTAAGTCACCGCGTAGGCTATCGTAATCTATGGAGAACACTTTCTTCAAAAAATGTCTGCAAAACTTGTGCACTTGGAATGGGCGGCCAACAAGGTGGTATGCGAAATGAACAGGGCCATTGGCCAGAGGTTTGCAAAAAATCAATCCAAGCAGCGACAGCGGATATGCAAGCTGCAATACAACCAAATTTTTATCACCAATATTCTATAAACCAGCTAAAAAAATTTTCTCCGAAAAAACTGGAACAAGCAGGGCGAATCTCAACTCCTCTTTTACTAAAACCGGGCAGTAAACACTACCAACCCATAGATTGGACAGCAGCGCTTGATCGATTAGCACAAAAGCTTAAGCAAACTGACCCTAGCCGTGCTTTTTTCTATTTTAGTGGGAGATCATCTAATGAAGCTGGCTTTCTACTGCAATTATTCGCCCGAATATTTGGTACTAATCACATTAATAATTGTTCTTATTATTGCCATCAGGCCAGTGGTGTGGGGCTTTCTCAATCATTAGGCACGGGTACAGCAACTATTCAATTAGAAGATTTAGATCATTGTGATTTATTATTCCTTATGGGTGCAAACCCTAGCTCAAACCACCCACGATTACTCACAAAACTAAAAAATATCCGGCAGAGAGGCGGAAAAGTAATTGTGATAAACCCAGTGGTGGAAAAGGGATTAATAGAATTTAGGATTCCTTCTAATCTAAAAAGTTTGTTGTTTGGTTCTAAAATCGCTTCTGAATATATACAGGTTCGACCTGGCGGGCGAATTGGAAAAAGTTATATTGTAGCAAAAAATGCAGTTTTCAGTTGGTGTATGGGAATCACCCACCATGCTCATGGCGCAGCGACTGTACAAAACATTGTTAATCTAGCATTACTGCGTGGAATGATTGGGAAAAAAAATGCTGGGGTTTTGCCAATTCGCGGTCATTCCAATGTACAAGGAATGGGCTCTATGGGCGTAACGCCTGCATTAAAAAAAGCAGTGTTTAATCAGCTTACCGCAGAAGGTGTTATCGTCCCGTCATTTAAGGGCTATGATACTATGGCCTGTATTCAAGCCTCTTATAAAGGTGAAATGGATTTTGCTTTTTGCCTTGGTGGTAATTTGTATGGATCGAATCCTGATTCTAACAGTGCTACACAGGCGTTTTCAAATATTGATACTGTAGTTTATTTAAGTACAACTTTAAACACGGGACATGCTTGGGGAACGGGGAAGGAAACCATTATTATTCCTGTACTGGCGCGTGATGAAGAGCATCAAAGCACAACACAGGAATCCATGTTTAATTTTGTTCGTTTAAGTGATGGTGGCATCAAGCGTTTTCCAAGTCTGCAATCAGAAGTAGAATTTCGCGCATCATTCCAGGTTTTGAGCCTATTTCTAATATAGGTAAAACAAAAAAAGAGTTTCACATCCGTGGACGTATTTTACGTGAGGCCAATTTCTCCACAGCTTCCGGTAAAGCTAAATTTATTTATCATATGATTCCAAATCTCAATCAATTAAAAGAAAACGAATTTCATTTATTGACTGTGCGATCAGAAGGCCAATTCAATACAGTCGTATATGAAGAGGAAGATATTTACCGCGGCCAACAGCATCGTAATGTGGTATTAATGAATAGAAAAGATATGGATCGTATTGGACTAGTGGAAAATGATCAAGTGGTTGTTAAAAGTAAAACAGGACTAATCAGCAATATCTGTGTACGTCCTTTTGATATAAAGATTGGATCTGTGCTAATGTATTATCCCGAGGCCAATATCCTTATCAGTCAAATGGTTGATCCACTTTCAAGAACGCCTGCATTTAAATCTACTGTTGTAACAATCGGTCAATCTTAGAACAAATGTCTATGCGCTCATGAATCATGTGCGCGTACCGTATTTAATATTTTTTTATGAAGCCATTTTTTCATAAAAATATTAAGAATAGAAATAAACCTAAGTTTACCAGGAATATAAACTGTTTTTTTACCTGATTGAATTGCTTGGATAATTTTATCAGTACATGGATTCAATTCTATTGTATTATGATCGTGTTTGTGACCCCCCCGACCAATTTTTTCCCCTTTTGCACCATAGGCATTTTTCCTCAGGCTCGTACCTTTAATCCATCCTAAATAAGCATTCATAAAACCGACGGCACCTTCAAGCTCCATGTCTAGCGTATCTAAAAATCCATGCAGTGCATGTTTGGATGCAGAATATCCTGCGTGGTTTGCAAAACCAACAATAGCTTGTGCAGTGGTAATTGAAACAATCTTGCCTTTTGATTTTTTTAATTCAGGCAACGCAGCATGGACACAATAGACTGAACCCATATAATTAATTTTCATAATATCACTAAAGAATGAAATATCTTCAATTTCTTCAAATGGGGCCCACATACTTACTCCTGCATTAAGGATAAGCGCATCGATTTTGTGAAAGTTTTGAATTGTAAGATTAATTAAATTTTTACAATCATTCTCTTGTGTAATATCAGTCGGAACCGCTAATGCCGTACCGCCATTTTTCTTTATATCATTAGAGATTTGTTCAAGTTTTTCTAAAGAGCGTGCAGCGAGAACAACATTTGCTCCTTTCAAGCCCAATTTTTTTGCGAGCGATTCACCGATTCCTGATGAAGCACCAGTTATAATTATAGTTGATCCAGTAATAATAACGCTCTGGTTTTATTTGGCAAAAATTCCATTACCGATCCCAAATACATTTCCTGGATCGTGGGCACTTTTCATATCTTTGATCAATTCCATACTTGAGTTGGATAAAGTCGCGCCCATAAAATCTTTACGCAACTTACCAACTCCGTGGTGATGAGATATGGAACCACCATGTTCCATAATTACCTTGCGGATTGCATGTTCTATATTCCCAAAGAGATCTTCCGATTGAGGAATATTTTTCACACTCATACCTAACATAAAATAAATGCATACTCCTGTATGATAAATTTGTGGAATTCTATAAGAAATATATGGCTTGCCGGGGATGTTATGTTTTGCATGGAGTTCAAACAATGTCTCCGTAGCTGCCTGGCAAACTTCATCGATTTTACTCCATGGCACCGTGGTTTCCATCGTTTCACCTATAATATGAAAATCTGTCAAGAAATCCCTTACATATGCAATAGCAAAGGTTAATAAATATCCTCGTTTCCCATTGCCTGATCCACCTACCAGCCCGCCGTGTTTTTTAGCTAAAGCCAAAATATTCTTTTCTTGGTATTTAACTTCGCTAGAGGTTCCTTCCATAACAAACGTAGTCGCACACATTGCATCCGCATTAAATCCTTTCACGTTGAGAACGAAAAACTTCTGAATATTAGCCTTGATTTTCATTAATCCTTCTGTGCGTGGTTTGAGGGCCTGTCCAAACCGAAACTGAACGTTATCGACAAGTCGAACGCTTGATGGGATAAAATTGGTTCGAGAAAGATTATAAAGAAATTCTACACCAGTTTCCCAGTTTTTAAACATAACAGAATTATATTTTTTTACTTTTGGCTTTTCGTGAATCTTTAATATGGCCTTTGTGATTATGCCAAGGTTACCCTCCGAACCAAATAAAATATTTTGAGGTTTAAACCCAATTGATGCACGTGCAAGGGGTTCTATTTGCTCGATAATACCTTTAGGTGAAACCATAGTTACATTTTCTACAATATCCTCAATGTTACCATATCGATTTTTTTTCATTCCACTGGCATTGGTTGCAATCCATCCTCCCAAAGTTGAAAGTTCAACACTGTCTGGTTCGTGGCCAACACAATATCCACGTTCTCCAAGCCAGGCTTCAAGATCAGACCCGGTAATACCAGCCTGAACACAGATTCTTCTATCTTTTTCATTAATCCATTCAACCTTATTCATCCTACGCAAGTCTACAGAAACGACCATTCGTGTTTCACTTTTTGGAATTTTTAGCGCACTACTTACACTTGTTCCGCCACCAAAAGGAACAAGGCATACTTTGTGTTCTGTTGCAAGATTAATCAATTGTTTGACTTCATCATCTGATTCCACATAAAAAACCAGATCGACTGTTCGCTCAATGGTACTATAAAGAATTTTATAAACTTCTTCTGAAGTTGTTTGTCCGTGGCTATGAATCAAACGGTCTTCATCCTTCAATGAATAGCGGTCTTGTGGAAACTCATTTTTTATTTCTGCTAAAAAAGGTTCGTTAATATTAGGCGCATTAACTGGTTTTTTATCAACCTCTGATAACTGATCCTCCATGCTTATCTTAATGTCCAACATTTCTTCTACATATGGGATAAAATCCGGCATCTTCGAGCCACAAAGTTCATAGCGGTCTCCTGTCATGGATACTGTTCGATCTTCATTTAAAATAAAGCGTGAATCTTTATAGCCCCATTTATGACCCCAAGTTTCATGGGCATCAGCAAAAAATTTCTTATCAGTCATTAAATTTTTCTTCTTCCTTTCTAATGCGCTTCTCAAGTTCTTGGATAAAACGGATAACCGATTCTGAATTATCTGTGTCACCATCTAATATGAATTCATTGGGATACATAGGCTCCAAAATATGGATTTGGATTCGGACTGGGCGCATAAATATTTTTCCTTTTGGCCATGCTTTATGTGAACCATAAATAAAAACCGGCACAATGGGAACACTCAGCTTTGCTGAGAACTCTGCTGCGCCTTTTCGAAAGGGCCTGATATCACCTGGGGTTCCTCTAGATCCCTCAGGAAATATAACCAAATTCCGATTGCCTTGATTCATGAATGCACGACATAAAGCAATTGTATTATCGAAAGGGAAATCTATCGTTTTTTCTTCAGATTTTCTAGCAATAGGAATAAGATTCATTACAATATTTGTGAGAACCCTTTTAATAGTACTATCGAACCAATAGTCTTTTGCTGCAAGCATGCCAAAATAATTAAAACTTTTCCCTGCTGCAGCACCCAGCAAAGCAACATCCATATGACTGTTGTGGTTGCTACAAAAAATAGCTGATCCATCCGGTAGTTTTTCTCTTCCATAGATTGTAACTGGTGTATACCAAAGAAAAACAAATTTGCAGTAATAGTAAAATATTTTTTTCCATATGCGGAAAAAGAATGGCTGTTTATTAACAAGGTAAGAATACTTCTGATCGTCAAGAATGGATATTTCAGCCATTCTCTAACGGCCATATATCATATGGGCTTTCGCAAATGTACCTGATGCAATTGCAGACATTAAGGATATTTCAAGCGCAAGGCTCGAAGCACAAATAATTTCTGCTAGTTTTCGAGAAGCATATTTGCCCGTATTGCACCCTAAAAGCTTAAGGTTTTGATTCTGAGGGAGCAATCTAGTCCCCCCTCCAACAGTGCCAACGGTAATAGATGGAAGCGTCAGCCTAAATTTCATTCCATGGTTTACAGGTTCAGTTTGATAATGCCCTAAAGAGTTTTCAGCAACACAGGCAGTATCTTGTCCCGTAGCCAAATAAATAGCTGTAAGTGCATTGGAAACATGTAAATGACATCCTTCCGTACCTGCCATGCGAGTAACGGTTGGGCCAACCTGCTGAAATTTTTCTACATCTGATATTTTAATACCAAGAATTCTTCGCAAGGCCGAATTTGTAATAGTGGTTTCAGCAATAACACTGTGACCCCTACCTAAAATCATATTCCTTGCAGATGCTTTTTTGTCACTGTTGAATCCAGATTCCAAAATAAAATCATTGTCCGTTTTGGCTTTTATATAATCACAGGCTGTTTTTGCCGCAAGTGTCACCATATTTTGGCCAGCTGCATTGCCCGTATCCATGACCATGTCCAAAACTACATAATTCTGAATTGGATATTGATCAATCCGGATAAGTTTTCCATAATTGGTTGTGGATTCCGCTATTTTTTTAATGGATTTAAAATGTGTATTAACCCATTTCATAAATTTGTTTGCTGCAGCGAGATCGTCAAAAATAAAAACAGGGGCACGTGATAATTCCTGCTTTACATGACTTACATGAAATCCGCCACATCGTTTGGCCACCATCATTCCACGCATCATAGATACAGCAAGAGTTCCTTCTAAAGTACAAAGAGGAACAAAAAACTCCCCCTTTACATAGTTTCCATCAATCAAAAGAGGGCCCGCGATCGCCATTGGAATTTTCATAAACCCAATATGATTCTCAATAATTCCCTTTAAATCTTCGGGTTTATTTTCAAGGCTGGTATCAATTCCCATCCCAGTTTTTTCTTTAAGCCACTCCAGCCGCCGATTTGTATCGGTGCTTTTGTAACCGTTAGGAATCATAATATTATTCTTTGATTTTTTCACTGCCATAGTTCAGTAAATATAAAGTGAATACGCAAGAATGCTGTATAAAAAGATTCATTTCTTTTCAAGCTTAGTTTTTAGCTTATCATAATTGATAAATACCTAAATGCACTCCAACTAGATTAATTATTCTTTATACAGATTTTTAACCCAATTTGCATCTATCTCTGGCAAAGCAGATCCTAACTGTGCAGCCGCTTTTACTTGAGCTACATTTCTTTGGCCTAAAAGTACACATCCAGTTTCTACATCCGTAAGAAGCGCATCTACAACTCCATGCATGACCGGTTGGGGATGATTTGAAAATCTTTTTTCCAGTTTTTCTTTATTCGTTCTCATTTTGTCAATTACCATTTGATCGGCAAATTCCTTTTTCGTTGCCCGGAAATCACCCTTTTCAAAAGATACTGGTTCTGTGTATTTACCAGTAAGCAAACCATGCTTAATGGGTGAAAAAAAACATACACCTAAATTATTTGCTTCAATGTAGTTTTTCAATCCGGTGGCTTCATAAGCATCATCCATTACATTGCGGTATGGCTGGATTACATCTGGATCACACCGTTCGATAAATTTCATGAT
>LULR01000081.1_pt1 | contig 32350 bp, 22 predicted proteins | sample 729471 | NCBI WGS metagenome assembly LULR01 (sample SAMN03860284, study PRJNA289734) | marine metagenome | biome: seawater column; feature: ocean; material: water; isolation source: Red Sea water column Station 108 - depth 500m | place: Saudi Arabia: Red Sea | collected 2011-10-15 | depth 500 m
GGACTAAATGATCGACGTTGTCTTCTTGCCATTGAACACCTCTTCGTTAAGGGTAATACTACCACTTAAAAGAGTGTTCGGGTTTAGTCTGCCACTACATTTTGAGGTTGTTTTATCAAGCCTTCTCGCTCATAAAAGCGTATAGTTTCTACGCCTAAACCAAGTTCTTTAGCCAACTTGCCTATTGTTTTCATCGTATAACCACAAAATCAGCCTACTTCATGACATTAGTATATCAATACGATGTAAAATTTCTCGAACTAATAATGACCGCTTCTCGCTCAAAGCTGACAGTCCGGTTAGTGCCTGTTGCCGCTTATACTGTTAATGAATACTTTACGAATCCGTTTTAATTTAGCTTTTTTAAAGCTTCAGTTACACATCTATTTACGTTCAACAAGTCTGATTCCGATTGTATGGAAATATAGTCACAACCTTTGTAAACCAAATGCATGTAGTTAGCAGTCAGTTCAAATGGCTGCGCAAAACACTGAGGCAATTCAATGTCGAAGCCCGTTGACAAGACTGAACATGACTTGCCTTTTAGCTGCCGACCAAGCTCTTTGTTCACAGTTAAAAGATCTGACAAACGATCGAAGAAAGTCTTTAGTAGTGCTGACATTGAATACCAATAAACGGGTGAGGAAAACACTAGATGATCAAATTTAACTAGTTCACGAATAAGTGGTAAAAAGTCGTCGCCTTTATTTTCGTGCGTATAATCGTAAGCTGATATTTTGTAATCCGCTAAGTTAAAGAAGACAGCATTGGTTTGCGCTACAAATTTATCAGTGAGCTGTCGGGTATTTCCGTCCGAACGCGAACTTCCTAGTATGACTGCTATCTTCATTAAAGCCCCTATTGCGTTACACTCTTAATAACTGCCAAAATCAGATTAGGAAAACCTGATACTAGACGACGCATTTGTCTGCTGCAAATCTATTGAAACGGCTTGAATTTTAGTATGCGATGGAAAAGAACTTCCGCTTCTCGCTCAGAGCTGACACTCCGGAATCAGTGTTCGGTCAATGTATTAATCCACTGAATCGCATCCTCGACAGGACGCGTAGAAGACTCATCGACAGCTATTCTTCCACCGAATAGTTTACCATTCTTACTTGCCATCGTTGCTGTCGTAATATTTAAGGTTGCCCCATTACTTAGATTAAACTGTCGGTTAGCTGTCGACATACCACACGATGGTTTGCCAAAAGAGCGTATATTAGGTTTATCTTCAAAAGCGACTAATAATGACTCCCCAGAGCTCGCTGTTTGTTCGCTACTTAACACTGCTATTGGCATGTTTGCATCTCCCACTGAAGATTTTTCAATTCCAACCATAAACTGATTATTGAGAAAACTTTGTCCGTCATAGGTTCCCCAAGCAGTTTTGGATCCGTCAGGTTTCACAAAATAACCATGTACTCCGTTGCTTAGCAGTGGCGCTACTCCAGCTAACATCGGCCACATATTCCCACCCTTGTTATACCGAAGATCGATAATCCAGGCTTTTGTATCGCGGTCTTTCTGTCTATTGATCTCATCACGCAATCCTTTGATATAGCGAAGTTTAGTCTTCTCTGAGGAGGCATTGAAGCTATTGACGCGTAGGTAGCCAATGTGTCTAGGAATGATAGGTAAGTCATAGGTATTCGTTGCAACACATTCAAACTTTCTTTGCATCACAAACTTTGGTTCAACGGCACTTTTATAAAATGTATGGCCGGTATCAGCTCGCTTTAAGATGAGAGTTAGTGCCTCGCGTAAACTATCTCTGGTAAATGGACGTTCAATACTATCCAAATCAGACTTTAATAAACGCCAGTTTACCTGGTCACGCGTAACAACATGCTCCTTCATCAAATTCAGAACTTCATATGCTGTCGCTTCAGGAGTTACATCCTCGCCAAGCACTGAATCTTGAGCGTGTACCGAAAATGTAAGTAGCTTTAAGAGCAGAAAAACGCGAAATATAAGCACCGACTTGAACCTCACTCCAAGTGAAAAAGTTAGGTTACACTAAAATGTGAATACAAATAAAATCAGCTTTTACTATTTCTCCTGTCTGTGGCTCAGCTCCTTGCCATGAATAGTTTTAGGGAAGATCGTGTCAGGCAGGTTTGAGCGAGCAGCGGATCTTTTGACTTTCAGCCTACTGCAACTAGAGACTAGCCGTCCCGTTATTAGTAAGTGTGGGTGTCGCTAGCGATGCAAGGCACATTAACTTCGGCGATATTGTGTGCTTTGTTATTGTGTCGTGTATTTAAGTCGTTTACTGTCAATGACATAACAAAAAATAAAGGTTGGACGTTGTGCGCTCGGGAGAGTGTAACTGAGCATGCTCAAATTGATTTTGCTAACTCGAAACTTTTCAAGTCAGGAATGCTCGATTGATCAGTAAGTTAAGAACCGAAAACTATCAATTGGACGAGCTTCTAACTGCGCACGCACAATATATAAATGTTAACTGCTTAGGGAGGATTAGTGGAAGATATCGAGAATATTCTCAGTTTCGTTGTTGAAATTGAAAAATTGAAAAACGTGCATCGAAAAACCAAGCCAGTGGGCCTTGAGCGGTTTGAAAACTCGGCTGAACATAGTTGGCACGTATGTCTTACTGCCTTTTTGTTGAAAGATTTTGCGAATGAAGAGATAGATATCAATCGCGTGATCAAAATGCTTCTTATTCATGACCTTGGTGAGATTGATGCCGGAGATACAATTATTTATGCAAGTGAGACCAACGAACTTAAATCGAAAGAAGCGGACGGTATCCGTCGGCTTCTGAGCATCCTCCCGGATGGAATGGGAAATGAGCTTCACGCGCTATGGTATGAGTTCGAGTCGGGAGAGACGGCGGACTCTCGCTTTGCTAAAGCCATAGATAGGGTTCCACCGTTGCTTCATAACATCCATGGCGATGGACATAGTTGGAGAGCTCATGGAGTCACAAAAGAAAAAGTGTTCTCGGTAAACCAACGAATAGAAGCAGGCAGTAAAGAGCTTTGGTCAGTTATGCGTGACAAATTAGAGGATGCTGCTGATGCTGGGATTCTCGAGCAGGGCAGTTAACCAGTGGGTGAAGCTGACCGGTACTACGCTGCGCTCCGCACCGGCAGCTTACCCAGGGCGTTAAGGTCCGCTCCTGGCACAGGGCTGCCGTAGCAGCCCCCCTAACAGTCAAACCTCAATTGACTCGGAAATATCAAGTGCGTCATCCACTTCAATTCCGAGGTAGCGTACAGTGCTTTCCAACTTTTTGTGGCCTAATAGAAGTTAGATAACTCTAAGGTTCTTAGTTTTCTTATAGATAAGATATGGCTTGGTTCTTCGCATTGAATGAGTGCTGTACAGCGAACTGTCCAATCCTAGTTTCTCGATCCAGCCATGAAATATCCGGTTGTACTGGCGGGTCGAGATAGGTTCTCTTGTCTTTCCCGCAAACAAGAATAAAAAAGCCCGCTAAAAAGCGGGCTTCATAGTCATATCAGTAATCATCTCACCTGACGTGGAACGTCAGGCTACCTGTACTCACCGATACTCTTCAATGCTCGGGCATGAGCACATCAGGTTACGGTCACCGAAAACGTCGTCTACGCGGTTAACGGTTGGCCAGAACTTGTCGTAGCCAACGGCTTCAACCGGGTAGGTTGCCGTTTTTCTATCGTATGGGCGGTTCCATTCTGCATCGGTAATGTCGGCCAGTGTATGCGGTGCATTAACCAGCGGGTTGTTGTCTTTTGGCCATTCACCGGCGGCTACTTTCTCGGCTTCGGCTTTAATGCTTACCAAAGCTTCAATAAAGCGGTCCAGCTCAGCTTTAGACTCAGACTCGGTCGGCTCAACCATAATGGTACCCGCTACCGGGAAGCTCATGGTTGGCGAGTGGAAGCCATAGTCTTGCAGGCGCTTAGCCACATCAATTTCGGCAATGCCGGCGGCGTCTTTCATTGGACGCAAGTCGATAATGCACTCGTGAGCGACACGGTTGTTGCGACCACGATACAGAATTTTGAAGTGCTTGCTCAGCTTCTCGGCAACGTAGTTGGCGTTCAAAATAGCGGTTTCTGACGCTTCACGTAAACCGCGTCCGCCCATCATGGCAATGTACATCCATGAAATGGTCAGAATGCTGGCACTGCCAAACTGCGCAGCAGATACCGCGCCATTACCTGCTTTAGGGCCTTCGATATTAATCACCGAGTGGTTCGGCAGAAACTCAGCTAAGTGCTGCTTCACACCAATAGGACCCATACCCGGGCCACCGCCACCGTGCGGAATACAGAAGGTTTTGTGCAGGTTCAGGTGCGATACGTCAGAGCCAATGTAACCCGGTGAGGTTACGCCAACCTGTGCGTTCATGTTGGCACCGTCCATGTAAACCTGACCACCGTAGCTGTGTACAATGTCGCAAATTTCCTTGATGCCTTCTTCGTACACACCGTGGGTAGACGGGTAAGTCACCATAATGCACGACAGGTTATCGCCCGCTTCTTCTGCTTTGGCTTTTAAGTCGTCCATGTCTACGTTGCCGTTCTTGTCGCAGTCGACAACAACAACTTTCATGTTGATCATTTGCGCTGACGCCGGGTTAGTACCGTGCGCAGAGCTTGGAATTAAGCAGATATTGCGGTGCCCTTCGTTGCGACTCTCATGGTACTTCTGAATAGCCAGCAAACCTGCGTATTCGCCTTGCGCACCCGAGTTCGGTTGCATAGACATGGCGTCATAACCGGTAATATCCAATAGCCACTCAGACAAGGTGCCGACCAATTCTTGGTAGCCTTGTGCCTGTTCTACCGGGCAGAACGGATGCAACTGACCAAACTCAGGCCAGGTCACCGGAATCATTTCAGCGGTCGCATTCAATTTCATGGTGCACGAGCCCAATGAAATCATGGAATGGTTCAGCGCTAAGTCTTTGTTTTCCAGCTTTTTAATGTAACGCAGCATTTCGGTTTCTGAGTGATACTCGTTGAATACCGGGTGCTGTAAGTAGTCTGACTGACGTACCAACGCCGCAGGAATCGACTCGACATCTCCGCCGGCAACACGGCTGTCCAGTACGTCAACGTCCAGACCATGATTCTCACCAAACAACACGTTAAACAGCGTTTCAACATCGTCACGCGTTTTCGCTTCATCTAAGCTAACGCCAAATACGCCCTCGCCGTCCACGCGCAGGTTAATACCTGCAGCTTTAGAGCGCGCTAACACGTCGGTCGCATTGTCTTTCATTTCGAACGTCAGGGTGTCAAACCAATGGCTGTTGACCAGCTTCACGCCTTTGTCCTGCATACCTAAGGCAACAATGTCAGTCAGGCGGTGAATGCGGTTGGCAATACGGCGCAAGCCTTGTGGACCGTGATACACGGCATAAAAAGACGCCATGTTCGCCAGCAGTACTTGCGCGGTACAGATGTTTGAATTGGCTTTTTCACGGCGTATGTGCTGCTCTCGAGTCTGCATAGCCATACGCAACGCAGGGCGTCCGCGAGAGTCTTTAGAAACACCAATAATACGACCAGGCAATGAACGCTTAAACTTGTCGCGAGTGGCAAAAAACGCTGCATGAGGACCACCGTAGCCCATCGGCACGCCGAAACGCTGTGCGTTACCGAACACCATGTCTGCGCCCATTTCGCCCGGCGACTTAAGCATTAACAAGCTCATTAAGTCAGAAGCAACGGCAACAATGGCTTTTTTCTCCTGCAACTCACCAATCAATTGTTCGATGTTGTGCAACTGGCCTTGTTTGTCAGGGTATTGCAGTAATGCACCAAATACATCATGGTCGGACGCTTCGCGTGCAGGACCAACGATGATTTCAAAGCCGTAATACTCGGCACGGGTTTTCACTACGTCGATGGTTTGCGGGTAAACATTGTCCGCAATAAAGAACGCATTGGCTTTTTTATTCTTCGACACGCGCTTGGCCATAGCCATAGCTTCCGCTGCAGCCGTTGCTTCATCCAGTAAAGACGCACTGGCTAAATCCAGGCCAGTTAAGTCCATGGTCATTTGCTGGAAGTTCAGCAACGCTTCTAAACGGCCCTGCGCAATTTCCGGCTGATACGGGGTATATGCGGTATACCAACCTGGGTTTTCCAACACGTTACGTAAAATAACGTTCGGTACAACGGTGTCGTAATAACCCATACCAATGTACGAGGTGAAAATTTCGTTTTTCTGAGCAATGGTTTTCAGGCGAGCTAACGCCTCGCGTTCCGTTTGCGGCTCACCAACTTGCAAGAACGGTTCACGCAATATTGCGCCAGGCACCGTGTCTTTGGTTAAAGCTTCTAAAGAATCCACACCCAGTTCTGCCAACATGGCTTTTTGCTCTTCAGCACTTGGGCCAATGTGGCGACCGATGAACTCATCGTGGTGTTCTAATTGCGTCAGGGTAGTACTGCTCATTTAACTCAGCCTCGTACATTTATCGATAGTAAGAAACAACGAACCCCGGTTAATTTCCGGGGCTCAGGACGCTTAGTCATTGGTACAAAGTCCAATGGCTTAGTCTTCGTCTATTGAAGCCTCGTAAGCGTTTGCGTCCAATAAATTTTCCAGTTCACTGCTGTCGTCCGCTTTAATACGGAACAACCAGCCGTCGCCATAAGAGTCGTTGTTGACCGTTTCAGGCGCGTCTTCTAAGTCTTCGTTAATAGCAACAATTTCGCCCGTCATTGGTGCGTAAATGTCTGATGCCGCTTTTACAGATTCAGCAACAGCAATGTCGTCGCCCGTTTCAACTTTGTCACCAACGTCTGGCAACTCAACGAAAACCATGTCTCCTAACAGCTCTTGCGCGTGTTCAGAGATGCCAACGGTAAAGGTGCCATCACCTTCGTCGCGCACCCACTCGTGAGTTGATGCGTATTTCAGATCGGCTGGAATATTGCTCATAATGACTTCCTGTAGTTCAAAATCGTTTATTGTGATGAAACAGAATTATAAAACAGATTGACCGTTTCGCACGAAGCCCGGTTTGACGACCTTCACCGGTACTTGTTTCTTACGCATTTCAACGTCTGCGGTATCACCCACTGAAGCAGGAACACGCGCCATTGCGACCGAGAAACCAAGTGTAGGCGAGAATGTACCAGAAGTGATGATACCTTCGCCACCCTCAACGGTCACTTTTTGACCGTGACGAAGTACACCCTTCTCTTCCATCACTAAGCCTACCAACTTATCGTGACCTTCCGCTTTTTTCTGCTCTAATGCTTTGCGACCAATAAAGTCTCGGTCTGCCGGTTCGAATGCGACGCTCCAGCCCATATTAGCTTCCAGCGGTGTGATATTCTCGTCCATATCCTGACCATACAGGTTCATGCCGGCTTCTAAGCGCAGAGTATCACGTGCGCCCAGTCCACAAGGAGCAACGTCCGCTTCTAGCAACTGGTTCCACAATGATTCCAATTGGCTTGCCGGTACGACAATTTCGTAGCCTTTTTCGCCGGTGTAACCGGTGGTAGCAATGAAGTAATCGCCAACGTCTTTACCCACAAAAGGCTTCATGCCGTCAATTTCAGCGTATTGTTCGCTTGAAAGTACTTTCTGAATTTTCTCTGCCGCGTTAGGACCTTGCAGCGCAAGCATGCCCATATCGTCACGCTCTTTCGTGGTGACATCAAAATCGGCAGCGACTTTTTCAATCCATGCTAAGTCACGGTCACGAGTGGCTGAGTTCACCACCACGCGATAAGACGTTTCTGAAAAGTGGTACACGATAAGGTCATCAATAACGCCGCCGTTTTCGTTCAGCATGCTGGTGTATTGTGCCTTGCCTTCAGTTTTTAGTTTAGCCACGTCGTTGGCCAGCAAGTAGCGCAAAAACGCCTGAGCCTGAGGGCCTTCAACGTCAACGATGGTCATGTGCGACACATCGAAAACACCGCAGTCTCGGCGTACAGCATGGTGCTCTTCAATCTGTGAGCCATAGTTCAACGGCATATCCCAGCCGTGAAAGTCGACCATTTTGGCACCGGCTTTTACGTGTGCATCGTACAGTGGCGTTTTGCTACCCATAACGCGTTCCTTATCTGTTCACTTTATGTGCGTGTTTATGGGCGCAAATTATAGGCGTGATTCACTTAAACTTAAAATCAATAATGCTTATAATGGTATTAATTTTTTAAATATTGAATACTGAGTTTATAAAGTGAGCCAATGAAACATTTATCCTTAGAGGCCCTGCGTAGTTTCAGTGCTGTTATAGAGCTAGGCAGCATGACTCTTGCCGGCGAGCGCATGGGTCGTTCCCAGCCTGCTATCAGTCTGCAATTGAAAAAGCTCGAACAGCAACTCGGCGTCGAGCTTTTAACCCGAGAAGGCAATGGCTTTGCTCTAACCCCCGACGGCGATGTGCTATTTGATTACGCACAGAGAATGTTGGCGTTGAATGATCAAGCCTGGGCACAGTTCGAACCTCAACAAGTCAGTGGGAAAGTTCGGTTGGGTATTACCAGCGAGTTCGCCTCAAGCCTGTTACCCAAAGTTCTGGGCCAGTTTGCCCAGGTGTACCCGCAGGTCACATTGCAAGTAACCTCTGCGCTAAGTAAAGACTTACTGTCAGGGCTGGGGCAACAGTTCGATATTATTCTGGCACTGCGCGAGCAAACCAATAAAAGCGACGTGTTAATTCAGCGCGAAGAGTTAGTTTGGGTAGGGTCTTCGGCGTTAATAGAGCAAACCAGTCTACCGTTGGTTGTCGCACCGGAAGGCTGTATTTACCGGCGTCGTGCCGAGCAAAGTTTACAGCGCATACGCCAGCCTTATCGAATTACCTACACCAACACAGACTTTTCCGGGCTGACAGCGGCGTTAAACAGCGGGCTTGGCTTAACTGTGCTGGCGAAAAGCACGGTGCCTGACAATGTATCTATTATTGACACACTCGCTAACGGGCAAAGTTTACCAACGCCGGGCTCTGTTAATGTCATTATGCGGCTGGCAGGTGGTGCTTCCAGTGCCGCTTCGCAACTGGCAGATTACTTAAAAGCGAGAATTTAGCCGCGCTCAACAACCACGTCTACAGGTTCTTTTAAGTAGGCGTTGCCATGGCGGCGGAGGCTGGCTTTTAATTCTTCCTCGGAATTAAGGCCGGTGTCAGTGTGCCCGTCCTGGTAATGCACAGCAAAGGGCTGGTTGAATGGCCTTGACCGCACAACGTCATACAACTCTTTTAGTGTGTAGCAGGTGGTTGCCTGGGTGGTATTCACTTGGTTACTGGACATAACTCACCTCGTTCATCGAGTCGGTACAGGTTTATCCAGTCGTGCTGGAACAGTTGATTAAAGTCACTAGCGCCTGCCAGTGCTTTTTGAATGATGTCTTCGGTAGCTTCAACAATAACTTGCAAGCGCATAGGTCGGTGCACAAAGTCTTTTCCGTCGTGCACCGATTGCCAGGCTATGCCTTGCCGCAAGTCGCCGCCGTTACCCTCAAACACGCCAATGTCGTTAGCCACACGGTTATGCAGTAGCTTGTTGCCGCTGCCTAACTGTTTCGGGTCAGTGACAGAGCAGTAGTACTGCCAGTTTATCCAGTTAGCGACCAGGCCCGGTGCGCTAAATAATTGACTCAACAAAGCACCGTTCAGGTCATTGTTGCTGTAGTAATCATGCAAAAAGTTGCTGCCTGAGGTGTCGGCGGATGCTAAACGTTCAGAGCGCCCGAAGAATAATATATTGTTGTCAGCAAGCCCCCACTCCGGACGTAGTTCAGCCCAGTGACTGGAGCGCTTTTTACGGGCTTTAAACGGTTCGCTGCTGTTATTTGCAAGTGACTCACTGGCGGCATTAAAGGTTCGTTTTACCTCTCCCGGCACGGCATCGGAAAGCCAGACAATGCGGTCTGTTACCGTTTCATGCAGGGCTGAATAGAACCTCGTTTTCGCTGGAATATCGAAGCCTCGCTCACGTAAATGCTCGCGAATAGTGGTGTCATTGAGCAAACCTGTTAACACACGAGCACTCAAAGCGCCTGTCTGGCCACCGCACGCACCACAGTTAAGACCGGCACGCTGCGCGTTATTGCTGTGGTGCGAACCGTGCCCAACCAATACGACATGCTGACCAAATGCCTGAAATTGCATACCGGCTAAGGCTTGTTCACAAATAGCAACTAATGCGTCGGTCGACACCTCTCCATCGTCGTTACACACCGTCGCTTTGGCATATGCATCGGCGGTTGCTATCTTGCCGGGCACACCCGTCAATAAAGACTTGAGTTTACTTAAACCCAGGGCTTCAACCCCACTAAACATAGACACCGGTGTGTTAAATAAATTTGCCAGCAGCGACGTCACGCTTTGCTTTTGTTCCGGTGCTTGTATGTAATAAGACGGCTGCAGCAATCCCGGTACATGCGGGGTGCTGCCACTTCTGGTTTTTAACGCCAGTGGCACACCGAAAAATCCGGCAAAACCTTTGGTCTGAGTGTTTATGCTAAGCGCCTGCCCCGCTTTTTCCAGCGCTCGGCGGTAACGCTCTGAGCGCACATCAATACAAAAGACCGCCTGAATTTCAGGTGCTTTTGACGGCTTAGCATCCTCTGCGCTGGTAAATTTGAGACGAGTCACCTGCGAGCGTTCGTATGCGCCCTGCCACTTCCAAAGGAGTTCGTTGTATTGTTGAGCGTATCCCACCCAGCCTAAGCAATGCTCAAGCTGTTCGTTGAAGCTGCTTTTTAACTGCTCATGCACGGATGTATTCGTACGCTCAGCCAAGTGCCACAGCAGATACTCCCAGGCTAAACGAATACACAGCAGATCAAACACCCACTGGCTGTCCTGACGAGCGTCCTGATAGGAAAGTGCAGCCGCCCAACCCCACAAGTCACTGATAAGCGCCTGGCAATAACACTGCAACGCATAATCGGATGCGTCAGTCAGAAAACTCGCCTGACATACTTTAATTAGCTCGTGAGGGTCATCGGGAAGTTCCGCAAACAGCTCGTTAAGGTCAGCCTCGTCCATCAGCGTTTCGATACCACGGTCAGCACGCGAAATGGCCAGCCAGTGACTGTATAAAGAGCTGTCGCTGCCCTCTTCCTGAAAGCGCTTGGGGAACTGCATAAACAAGCCACAAGTCTGGCTAATTTGCAGAACAACCTCTTCGTTCCAGCGCATTTTACGGCTGCGCTGTTGATATTTATCGACTAGACGACTGAGGTTCTGCCACTGCGGGATGGGCGTGATAATACTAACGCGCTGTTGCAGTTGCTCGACCATTTTGTCGGTCACGTGCTGTTTGTCTATGTCATTCTGTTGCCACTTTTGCCAATAAAATTCAGGGCTCATCAGTAAGCGGCTGCCGGCGCTGTATCGCCAGTGCGCAGCAACGTCCTCTACCGGTTTATTGCGGTACTGCCAGAATGGGTTCACGGCTATCCATTGAGATAGCGGCCACTGAGGAGCAACAGACTGGCTCACTTGCTCAGCTCTGGACACAAAACGGCTGACTGAAATCATGATAGCCCCTCTTTTTTACTGCGGCGCTGATAATACTCAATGGGGTGACTTGGCCATAGCCACAGCACAAAGCGAGTAAGCCACTCGTCCAAGTACAAACCAGCGTTCAGGGTAATAAACCAACGTTGACTTAAGCTGTGCGACGGCGTGTGGTGCACCAGCCAATAGGTAAAAGCAAATGCGTTGAAAAGTAGCGCAATAAAAGGCTCCAGCCAGACGCTAGTAAGCTGTTGAGGCTCTATTATTTGTTGCGCCAGCGCGCCAAGAACAAGATATGTCGCGATAGTAAGCACTGACACTCCGAGTCGCAGTAGCGGTTGATAAAGGTTCATCCATATTGTGGTAAGCGCCATGGCGAGTAATGCTGACGGCAGCCATTTTGGATCGTTAAGCCACCACCAACACGCCGCTGCGACTATGACCTGAAACGCGATAAAGATGATACCGACACGCCATAATGAGCGAGCTTGTGGCTGTTTTATTATGGCCACTTCGCTGACAGACAGAAATGCGTGCGCTTTGTAGACCGAGTGTGCGATTAAATGCAGTAATGCTAAGTCATAATAGCCCAGACCAATTTCCAGCAGCATGAGTCCCATTTGTGCGCAGGTAGACCAGGCTAAACGGACTTTGATGCTAATGCGTGTAGCCATAATAAGAGCCGCGAAACAGCAGGATGCGGCAGAAACTATGCAGAGTAACCAAACTGCGGGGGCGCTATTGCTCCAAATGGGGGTTGTTGTGAGTAGCAAAAAACCACCAAGGTTAATGATACCGGCGTGCAGTAACGCGGATACCGGTGTCGGCGCTTCTACCACTTGAATGAGCCAACCATGCAATGGCAGCTGGGCGCATTTTATAAGTGCTGCCATGACCAGACAAAGCCCCGCAATGTGTTGAATCAGCTCGGGCGCTGCGTTGGTTGCGGTGACGCTTTGTAAAATGGTGTCGAGTTGCAAACTGCCGGTGTGCAGGTACATAAGTAACAACCCGGTGCCGAGAAAGGACTCCGAACAGCGAGCCAAAATGAATTTTTTATGCGCGGCAAGCACAGCGCGGTCACGTTCTGGATAGAACATCAGCAGGCTGTGCAATTGGAGACTGATTGCCATCCAGGCGGCGAAGAAGACGATGATGTTATTGCTAACAATAAGGATAAGAACAGCAGACAAGCAGCCAATAAGTTTGGTGATAAAAGCACGCCGGCGCGGATCGAGTCTGAAGTTGGTTCTGGCATAGTTGGTGACCACTAGGGCTAACACACCAACCAGTACAAGTAGCACCGGGCGTATGCCTGAAACTGTGAGCCATTCTGTCAATAACACGTCGTTGGTACCTCGTTTGGAGGGTTTTATGTTGTAACGAATTATCGACGGTTTATTGATGTTAAGTAAAATAGATATATATTATTATTTCGTTCTGTTTTTATGAATGATGGTTTGCGATATGAACTACAAACATTTGTTTTATTTTTGGCACGTGGCGGAAAGCGGTCACTTGACGCAAACGGCGCAAAAGCTGCATGTGTCGCAGTCGGCGTTATCGGCGCAAATTAAGCAGTTAGAAGAGTGGTTTGGTACCCCCTTGTTTGAGCGTCAGGGCCGCCAGCTAGTGCTGACTGAGGCCGGTTATATTGCACGCCAATACGCCAGTCGGATTTTTCACGAAGGCGAAAGTCTGATAAAGCAGTTGAAGCATGGTCAGACCGGTGATGATGTGGTCATTCGTATTGGTCATGCATCGACGATGTCGCGCAACTTCGTTGAAGCCTTTATTAATGATTTAGTGCATCAGCAGAAGGTAAATTACCGATTGCACTCGATGACACCCGACCAGTTGTTTAATGAATTGGCGAATCATCAAATCGATATTGCGTTAGCAAATACGAACGTGCGGGGCAGTGACAAACAACTTTGGCAAAGTCGGTTATTAGCCCGGCAGCCGGTGTCGGTTATTGGTCCTGTCGGCCGGGATATTGAACGGCTAACGTCAGAGGCTTTGGTGGGGCAAAATTGGGTGCTTCCTCCTGAAAATATGCCACTTCGCTCAGCATTTGACATGCTCAGTGCGGAGTACAATTGGCAGCCTCGAGTGCTTGCGGAAGCTGATGATATGGCGATGCTGCGTCTGCTTGCCCGTGACACCGGCGCCTTGGCGGTCATTCCAGACGTTGTTGTACGCGACGAGCTGACTGGCGGTCAGCTGAAGCGCTACCTGACGTTACCTAACGTCTTCGAGCACTTCTACGCTATTACCCTCAAACGCCCCTTCGAACACCCCATGGTCGCTCAACTGCTGCAGCGATTTGGGTGATTCGAAGGGCACTCCTTACCCAAAGTGTTTGCGGGCGTTGCGGAACATGCGCATCCATGGGCTGTCTTCGCCCCACTCGTCGGGGTGCCAGCTGTTGGCGACGGTGCGGAAGACTCGTTCAGGGTGCGGCATCATGGCGGTAACGCGACCGTCTTCGCTGGTGACTGCGGTGATACCTTGTGGTGACCCATTCGGGTTTGCCGGATATTGCTCGGCAACTTCGCCCCAGTTGTCGATGTAACGCAGTGCAACCTGAGCGTTTTGCTCTAACTGGCTTTGTTGCTGTGCATTAGCAAACTCGGCGCGCCCTTCACCGTGTGACACGGCAATTGGCATACGAGAACCGGCCATGTCACCAAGGAACACCGACGCAGATTTTTGTACTTCCACCAAGCTGAAGCGCGCTTCAAAACGTTCGCTGCGATTGGTGACAAAGCGTGGCCAGTGGTCGGTACCCGGAATGAGTGACTTTAACGTCGACAACATTTGGCAGCCGTTACATACGCCCAGCGCTAGCGTGTCGTTACGCCCAAAGAAGGCTTCAAACTGTTCGCGAGCACGGTCATTAAACAGAATAGACTTCGCCCAACCCTCACCGGCGCCTAACACGTCACCGTATGAGAAGCCGCCGCAAGCTGCCAGTGCCTGCATGTCTTCTAACGACACACGACCAGCCAAAATGTCACTCATGTGAACATCAACGGCTTCGAAGCCGGCCCGGTCAAACGCAGCGGCCATTTCATAATGCGAGTTCACACCCTGCTCTCGCAGAATCGCAACTTTAGGCGCTACACCTTTGGCAATATAAGGCGCCGCAATGTCTTCAGAAGGATCAAAGGTTACATCAGCCTGTAACCCGGGGTTATCAGCACGCTGTTTCAGACGGAACTCTTCATCGGCACACACAGGGTTGTCACGCAGACGCTGCATTTGATGCGTAGTCTCAGCCCACACCGTGCGCCAGTGCGTGCGACTTTGTGCCAGTACTTTCTGACCGTCGCGGGTAAAGACAATAGCGTCTTCATTGGTTGGCTCACCAATGCGTTTTACACAGTCGCCTAAACCGGCTGCTGTATAGGCATCCATAACGTTCTGATACTGCTCGTCGCTCACTTGAATAACCGCGCCCAGCTCTTCGTTAAAGAGTGCTGCCAGGTTATCCGTACTTGAATCATCAGAGCTCAGCTCGTCGAGAGTGACATTCACACCACAATTACCGGCAAATGCCATTTCAGCCACAGTGCCAAACAAACCGCCGTCGGAACGGTCGTGGTAAGCCAATAACCGTCCTTCGGTCACCAACTGCTGCGTGGTGTTGAAAAACGCTTTGAATAAATCAGTGTCGTCGAGATCTGGCGTCTCTTTACCCAGTTGCTGATAAACTTGCGCCAATGCCGAGCCGCCCAGACGGTTCTTGCCACGACCTAAATCAATTAGCACCAGATGCGACTGACCTTTGTCGGTGCGCAACTGCGGCGTTAATGTTGCGCGAATATCATTGACGCGGCCAAAGGCTGTAATAATTAAGCTTAACGGTGCGGTAACGGCTTTGTCTTCGCCGTTTTCCTGCCACTGGGTTTTCATCGACATTGAGTCTTTACCCACCGGAATGGTAATGCCCAGTTCAGGACACAACTCTTCACCCACCGCTTTTACAGCTTCGTATAACCCGGCGTCTTCACCTGGGTGACCCGCTGCTGACATCCAGTTCGCCGACAACTTAATGCGTTTCAAGTCGCCGATGTCAGCCGCAGCAATGTTGGTTAATGATTCAGCCACCGCCATACGTGCTGAAGCGCCGAAGTTCAATAAGGCCAGCGGTGTGCGTTCGCCCATGGCCATGGCTTCACCGTGGTAGCTGTCATAACTGGCTGCGGTTACCGCAACGTCCGCTACCGGAATTTGCCACGGGCCTACCATTTGGTCACGAGCGACCAAGCCAGTAACACTGCGGTCACCAATGGTAATTAAGAAGGTTTTCTCAGCAATAGTCGGTAATCGCAGCAGGCGGTCTGCAGCGTCATTAATATCGACACCTTCCAAATGTAAATCGACACCGTTAGCTTGTTTAGTCTCGACGTCGCGATGCATTTTCGGCGGCTTGCCGAGTAGAATATCCAGCGACAGGTCGATAGGTTGATTTGAGAACTTAGCGTCATTGAGCAGCACAGTGAGCTCTTCGGTGGCTTCGCCTATAACCGCATATTCAGCGCGTTCACGTTCACAAATGGCTTCAAAACGCGCAAGGTTTTCCGGCGCAATGGCAATAACGTAACGCTCTTGTGACTCGTTACACCAAATTTCCAGTGGCGTCATACCCGGCTCGTCGTTCGGAATATCACGCAGCTCAAACTTACCGCCACGACCGCCGTCGCTGACCAGCTCAGGCATAGCGTTCGACAAACCACCAGCGCCCACATCATGAATAAACGCGATAGGGTTTTCTGCGCCTAGCTGCCAGCATCGGTCAATAACCTCCTGGCAACGGCGTTCCATTTCCGGATTTTCACGCTGAACGGAAGCAAAGTCTAAGTCTTCGGTCGACTCACCTGATGCCATTGAAGAAGCTGCGCCACCGCCCAAGCCAATGTTCATTGCCGGGCCGCCTAGCACGACTAACTTAGCACCTACCGGAATGTCGCCTTTTTGGACGTGCGCTTCACGGATGTTACCCATACCACCGGCTATCATGATGGGCTTGTGGTAACCGCGCATTTCCCGGCCATTATGGCTGTCGACGGTTTGTTCGTAGGTACGGAAATAACCTGTCAGAGCCGGACGACCAAATTCATTGTTAAACGCAGCCCCGCCCAGCGGGCCTTCCAGCATGATATCTAACGCAGAGACAATACGCGCCGGCTTACCGTAGTTTTCTTCCCACGGCTGTTTAAAGCCAGGAATGTTCAGGTTAGAAACACTAAAACCAACAAGCCCTGCTTTAGGTTTCGAGCCTACGCCGGTAGCGCCCTCGTCACGAATTTCACCACCAGAGCCTGTTGCGGCACCCGGGTAAGGAGAAATAGCTGTTGGGTGGTTGTGCGTTTCCACTTTCATGAGAATGTGCACCGGTTCGTGGCTGTAGCCATAACTCATGCTATCCGGCTGCGGATAAAAACGACCGGCTTCGTGACCTTCCATAACCGCAGCATTGTCTTTGTATGCTGAGAGTACGTAGTCCGGTGTCGTTTCGAAGGTGTTTTTAATCATTTTGAACAGCGATTTCGGCTGTTCTTTACCGTCGATAGTCCAGTCGGCATTGAAAATTTTGTGACGGCAATGCTCTGAGTTTGCCTGAGCAAACATATAAAGCTCGATGTCGTTTGGGTTACGCTCAAGCTTTTCAAAATTCTCGACAAGGTAATCAATTTCGTCGTCGGCTAATGCCAGGCCTAAGTTGATGTTGGCTTGCGCTAAGGCTTCGCGACCGCCCGCTAAAATATCCACTGATGACAGCGGTTGCGGTTCTTGCGTGCGGAATAACTGGGATGCGTCATCCATGTCGTACAGCACGCTTTCAGTCATGCGGTCGTGTAACAATGCCGCGGCTTGTTTCAGCTGCGTCGCAGACAGATCGCCTTTTAGATAGTACGCTGTGCCGCGTTCGACTCTGTGGATGCTTTTTAAACCGCAGTTGTGAGCAATGTCGGTGGCTTTGGAAGCCCAGGGGGAGATAGTGCCTATACGCGGAGTAACCAGAATGAGCGCGCCTTCTGGCTCATGCGCCGGTAGTTCCGGACCGTATTTAAGCAGTTGCACCAGGACCGAGCGATGCTCTTCGGTTAGGTCGTTGTGCAAATCAACGAAGTGTTGATACTCGGCGTAGAGCTCTTCAACCGGTAAACCGGCCTGTTTCAGTTGCTCGAGTTGCTTCGTTGTTTTAAAGGCTGATAAGGCTGGTGCACCGCGGTAGATTTCCACAAGCAAGGTCTCCAAAGCTGGGCGATTTTTGCTGGCGGATTATACAGTAAAATACCGGGGGTTGCACCTCGTTACTCGACCTTAGGTCGGCCTTCTTTTTGAACAATACGGAACCATTTTTCACGACGTTCAATGATGCGCTGGCGACGCTTGCGGATAACGGCGCGACGGCGGGAGTTGTTTTCTCGTCTGAGGCGGTTGGCTCGCATAGACTTAGGCCTTTATTGCGTTGAAAGACCTTTTCAGCTTACCTTGCCGCCCCAGTTTTTTGCAATAATTTTATGCAGACGGTTTCTTAATAACTAAGGTACCCGCCATAATGTCATGTAAACCTTGCTTTTTATCGGTGAAAGCTATCATGATGAAACCAATCATCAGAATAAGCGCTGACACAATTTTCCCCCAATAACGACCATTGGCGCGGCCGAAGCCAATTTGCTGGCCATTCAGGTCGGTGACTTGTAAGCCCAGAATTTTCTTGCCTGGTGTTGCCATCCAACCGGAGATTTCGAAAATAGTGAAGTACAGCCATTGGCCAATAATGCCGATAGCGTAACCGATGCCGCCAGCGATCATTTCAATATCGCCCATGGGTGAGCCAGCTGCGCCCATAAAGATACCCACGAAAATACCAATAATAACGCCAATAATGGTTAAACCTAGCTGTGTGATAATCGTGTCTATAATAGCTGCCGCTAAGCGCAGCCAGAAACCACCGTGATTAAATTCCATTTGTTGCTCCATATTGTTAATTTTGCGTTAAGATGCCTTGAATTGACGTTCAAGTCAATACGCTTGCGTCGTATAGGCTAATATGGAAAGATCCGCCGCCAACAAAGGAAAGGATGTGTTATGAACGAGCTCGACAGTGATGTTTGGTACGTTATTCGGACGAAACCTAAACAGGAAGAACGCGCTGCATTAAATCTTGAAAACCAGGGTTTTGAAGTATTTGCGCCTAAGTTAACGGTGAAAAAAATTCGCCGCGGCGTTCGCACGTCGGTTGTTGAGCCTATGTTCCCGAATTATTTATTTGTGAAGCTAGACGATATTATCGAGCAGTTTTACAAAATACGCAGTACCTATGGTGTGGCTGGCGTCTTGAGGTTTGGTAACAATATTCCCAAAATTCCACAGCAGTGGGTCGATGAAATGAAAGGCGTTGACGAACTGACCGATGAACAAGCCCCGAAAGTGGGTGACAGCGTCGAAATTCAGCAAGGGCCGTTCCGTGGCTTCCTTGCCAAAATTGTTCAGCTTGACGGCGAGTCACGATGCTTCGTCATGCTCGAGTGGATGCAAAAAGAAGTTAAAGCCAACTTCAGTTACAAAGAGCTTCAGTTTAAGTAACGCTTTTGCGTCGCACCAACCAAGCTATTGGAGCCAATAACAGTAACCAGGCGGCATTACCGCCGCTACTTCCTGACGAAGCTTCTGTAACGGTGAAGCTGGTTGTTGCGGTTTCGCTGTTCCCTTCGGTGTCGCTTGCGGTCAGTCGGTATTCATAATCGCCGGTTGACAGACTACCTAATGACGCGGAGACAGTATCACCTTCATAATTGACGTTAGAAACACTGCTTTCACTACCGTCACTGTTTAGCCTAACGACCTCAATGCTGGATGCATCTAAGTTTCCGTCAGCATCAGTCACAGTTGCAGTTAGCGACACAGTCTGTCCAGCGATAGTATTGCTTGCGCGGAAGCTTCGTATAGTGGGCGCTATGGCTCTTGGTTCCACTGTCAAAGACACATTAATGCTGCCACTCCCGTCGCTAAAGTTCACTTGTAGTGGTACGGACAACGCCTGGTCGACGGCCGGTGTTTCACCAGTTAATTGAATACGACGCTCGCCTTCAACGGCCGGATCAATTTCTGCTGCGGTAAAGTTTTGAATAACGCCGTCGGTGTCGTCCACCGTAATAGCAACGTCCTCAGGTACATTATAAACGCTAATCGCAGAGTCCAGCGTCATGACCTCTCCAACACGCTCACCCTGACTAATAAATGCTTGTGCGGCGCCACCTGTCATGCTTTCAGGATCAATCCATAAACCGCTGGACACGGAGAAGTCCGGCGCCTCAGTATTCACTACTTTTAACGGCAGATGATATGGGTTGTGAACATTGTCTTTGTCCAGGCCGGCACTAATATCAGCCAGTGACTCTTTAAGGGTTACTGTCATTGTTCGAGTAGTGCCTGAGCCGGTTACTTCCCAGCTGAACCATTCAGCCGCATTGTCGATGCCTATTTGCTGACTGACGTCGGTGCCGCTGGCTGTTATCGGCAGAGCCAACTGAAGAGAGGCGTTGGTAGTGGTTTCATCAGACAACTCGATAGTAACCTGCGCCTGATCACCGGCTTCAACCAGACTGAGAACATTATTATTCAATAAGAGATAATTAGCCGCTGCGTCGGTGTAGTCACCACTAAAGCTGGCATTGCTGACAAAGCGCCAGCGGGCTGTGTCAGGATTGATTTGCTCGACGGCAATAACGCACAAGTTGTCAAAACCACCACCGGCTGGGGTCACAGCCCCATTGGTGTTAATTGCCTGATTAGACGCCGTATCAAGAAGTTGTTGCCGAGATAACCCAGCGATATCTCCGCACGCATTGGCATAAATTGCATAGTTGTCCGCACCCTCAACTCTTGGCCACGTCAGCGTAACTTCATCGTTCCCTGAACGAGTAGCTTGCATACCCGCTAAATTCGTTCTTGAGCTGTTATTCGACCAAATAACACTGCTACGTTGGGCAGCCAGGCTGGCATTCGCAGCATCTGTTTCGACCTCTGCTTTGCCCAGTGGCAGGCCGACTTTGGAATCAACTAAGTTCGGGTTTGAAAACGCAGGCTCACTATAACAATCGCCTGAAACAGAGTTCTTTCGGCAAATGCTTTCGTAAGCCATTGTAGTGAAGAAACCTTCATCAGTATTAATATAACCGTAAGGTATATGGAAATCTTCTGCGGGCACATCAGACTTGGTTTCAGGGTCAGCTAGCGTGAACCTGTCATGTCGCAAACCAAAATTGTGCCCAACTTCATGTGCAACAGTTCCGCTCCCCATGCACTCTATAGCGGTATAACCGGCGTTTGAGCCACCACTGACATAATTCACTTTATTGTCACTGGTATTAAACTCGGAGGCTCTAAACGCAATGCCACAAAGGTCGGGGTTTTCAGCACCGACAAAATGCACCACATCGGCTTTGTAGCGATCAACCAGTCGTATCACGCGCTGATTATTAATCAGCTCATCCAGTATTGTTTCTGGGTTTTCATTAGGAAAGCTTGTTGTACTGTCAGGTCTGAAAGGTTCCAAGCCTGCTATCGTCATGGTGACAGGTAGATTTGAGCGCTCGAAGATACTATTACTAAATTCAACTGCACTTTGAATGGATAAGTCTAGGTCATACTCATTTTCTTCGGCGTACCCTAGCAGCCGGTCATCATAGATAAACAAAACATCGAGTGAGTTATCAAATAACTGAACCTCATCCGCTGGAGCGGCCGATTTTTTGGTGGAGTAAGACTTCTGAGGCAGGGCTTGTGCCTTCACGCTCATTGGAGTCTTTCTCTCAATTCGAGGTTGCTTAGGCTCTGCCGGCGATAAGCTGGTGGTTTCTACTACCGTTTTACCCTTTACCGTGCGAATAATCACGGAGCCCGCCTTTGGGTGAGTGATTGAAATAAGCTGGTTCTCACCTCGTTTGTGCATAAAGCCAAGGTGTTGCGTGTCGCCGCTGCTGGTTTCAAAGGTCAGACGATAGCTATTTTGTGAAGAAAGTCGTTCCGCAAGCGTCGCTTCAATAGACTCGCCGTTGACATCCAACTGGATAGTATCCCCCAAGCTTTGAGCCCAGGTAAATATTGGTGTTAGAGCGACGATTACCGCAGCAGCTATTTTTTTCATTAAAGTCGGCCTTGTTCGTCTAAATACTTAAGGGTGTCGTAAAACCGGCGAATGTTACCAACGTAAGTGACAGGCTCGTCGCCTCGCGCGAAACCAAACCGTGTTTGTCGATAAAATTGCTTCTGACGCAATAAAGGCAAACGCTTTTTCACGTCGACCCAGCGGTCTGGATTGCCGCCCTGCTTTTCGGTCAGAATGCGTGCATCTTCCAAATGCCCGAAGCCAATATTATACGCGGCTAATGCAAACCAGGTACGGTCTGGCTGAGGAATTCTATCAGGCACCCGCTCTAACATACGCTCTAAATAACGTGCTCCACCGCGAATACTCTGCTCCGCATTCAAGCGACTTTTCACGCCCATCGCTTTTGCTGTCGGTAGTGTTAGCATCATCATGCCACGCACGCCGGTTGGTGACACCGCCCGCGGATTCCACAAAGACTCTTGATAAGAAATAGCAGCCAGTAAGCGCCAGTCCAGAGTGCCTGAGTGCTCTCTAAATAAACTTTTGTATTTCGGCAGTATGGTATCTACTGCCTCTATAAATAGGCTAGTCGTTACATAGTTAAACTGTTTTACGTGCCCAAAATGCTGCTCTTTAATGTGTGCCAACCGGCCACTACTGCGAATTTCCCCAAAGTATTCAATAACGGCTGCATACAGAGAGTCATCATTGCTTTGTGGTAACGCCCAGCCAATGTCCTGGTCGTGTTTAACCGTAAATGCCACGCTCAAATCCGGATGAAAGCGCCGCTGAATATCTAGCGCCGTGCTGTCCGTAATGGTGTAATCAATTTCTTCATTGATAACCATACGTAATAATTCAACGGCATCATGGTCTGACGTTGCACGCCACTTTAGCGTGGGAATGCTGTCCCCTAAGCTTTTCAAAAACTCATGGTGCGAACTGCCTTCTACCACCACAATTTCACCGTCTGTAATTTGTTGTAAGTCTCGCGGACGCTGACGAGATCCCTGTTTGAACACTACTTTTTGGCTAATAACGTCGTAAGGGGGACTAAAACGAAACAACTGTGCCCGCGTCGACGTTCTATCGATACCCGCAGCTACAATATCGACTTCCCCGCGTCGCAACATAGTAAATAAGTCATTTATGTCGAACCGCGGCACCATTTCCAGTTCGACGCCTAAACGATCAGCAAAGCGTTTCGCTAAATCATACTCAAAGCCCTGCTCCCGATCATGGTCGAAATAATAACTGGTTGGATTCATCAAGGTTCCAACTCGAAGCACCTGACGTTCCTGCACAACCGTCATGGCATCCGGTCGGGTTTGGGGGGTACAGGCCGTCAATGTTGTGACGGCCAGAAACAAGGTTACTAAAAAATAAACTGCAGACTTCGGCATATTAGAGTGATTCCAGCGCCCAATTCACGTAAAGCTCCGTACCTGTTTTCAGCGCGTCTTCGTCCGCATAAAAGTAAGGCGAATGGTTGCTGGGCTCTTTGCTCATGTCTCGCTCAGGTGGTGTTACTCCCAAGAAGACAAACATCCCGGGCACTTCCAGTGCGTAGTAAGAGAAGTCTTCTGCGCCTGTCACTAAAGGCACTTCTTTGACTTTGTCTGCGCCAGCTACAGCTTTCGTTACCGGAAGCATCTGCTCTACGAGGTCGTCATCATTACTCGTTACCGGATAGCCTAGGTCAACATGTACATGGGCTTCAGCGCCATTAGCCTCCGCTGTTTTCTCAGCAGTGTGCTTTAACTTCGCGTGAATATCACTGCGAATGTCCATGTCGAAGTTACGGATAGTACCAATAAGCGTCACATCGTCGGGAATAATGTTGTTACGAACGCCGCCTTCGACAATACCAAACGACAGCACCGCAGGCGCTTTGGTAATGTTCGTTTGGCGACTAATAATGGTCTGTGCGTTATTGATGATTTGCGCAGAAGTTACGATTGGATCAACACCGCCCCATGGAGTTGAGCCATGAGTTTGTTTACCTTTCACCGTAATTTCAAATTTATCAGACGAAGCCATTAATGGCCCCTTACGATAACCCACATGACTGGTCGGAAAGCCAGCCCAAACGTGAATTCCGAACACTTTCTCCGGTTTGTTTTCAGCAATAAGGTCGCCAAACAAACCTTCTTTTAGCATCAGTTCTGCTCCGCCTTCTTCACCTTCTGGTGCGCCTTCTTCTGCTGGTTGGAAGATAAACATAACGTTACCTTCCAACTGGTCTTTCATTTCTGCCAGTTTGGTCGCTGCGCCCATAAGCATGGCAACGTGAGTATCATGGCCACAGGCATGCATAACGCCAACCTCTTTGCCCCGGTATTCAGAGGTAACTGTCGACTTGAACGGCACATCGGTTTTTTCTGTTACCGGCAAAGCGTCCATGTCGGCACGAAGTGCGACAGTGGGTCCTGATTTACCACCTTTTAACAGTCCCACGACACCGGTATGAGCAACGCCTGTCGCCACTTCCATCCCCAATGACCGTAAGTGTTTTTCCACCATTTTGGCAGTTTCAAACTCCCGGTTACTCAATTCAGGGTTCGCATGGATATGACGGCGCCATTCAATGACTTGCTGCTCTAAGTCATTGCTGACAGTCACTGGCGACTGCTGCGCCATAGCCTGACTGGGGAGGCCAAAGGCTCCCAAAGTGGCGCTACTGGCCAACAGTACACTGATAGCAAGCTTTTTCATAAATGCTCTCCTGTGCTCCCAAATTGAACTCGTCAAACCGGGAGGAATTGTTGTTCTGGTACTGGCTAATATCCTGCGCTAAAATCGCCGCCATGACAACCGATGAAATTTATATGCAGCGAGCATTAGAGCTTGCCGAAAAAGCGCAACAAGCGGACGAAGTACCGGTTGGTGCGGTGCTGGTGCTAAACGACGAGATTATTGGCGAGGGCTATAATCAGGTTATTAGCCTATCTGATCCGTCCGCCCATGCAGAAGCACAAGCCATTCGTGCCGCTGGGCAGTCTATTGAAAACTATCGGCTAGTCGACTCCACTCTGTACGTCACCTTAGAACCCTGTGCCATGTGTGCCGGGCTCATTACTCATGCTCGGGTTAAGCGCTTAGTGTTTGGCGCCAGCGACCCACGAACGGGTGCGACTGGCACCGCCATTGAAGTGCTGAACCATGCGTCGATGAACCACAAAGTTGAGATTGAAAGCGGCGTATTAGCGGACGAATGTGGCGACATTTTGCGGCGTTTTTTCCGGGCGCGTCGTAAGTCGTCGACCAAGCCGGCCAGTTCTTAGCCAACTCACACTAAATAAAACCCGGACTACATCAGTAGCCCGGTTGCCGCATAAGCCAGAGTCGCGCCAACACCTGCAATTAAAGCGTACGGCAATTGTGTTCTGACGTGATCGATATGCTCAACGCCTGAGGCCATAGAGGCAATAATGGTGGTATCCGATATCGGCGATGCATGGTCGCCGAAAATACCTCCCGAAATGGCAGCGGCAATAAACGGCGCGGGCGGCAAACCGAGTGTCATTGCCAAAGGAATGGCTAGCGGCAACATTATGGCAAAGGTGCCCCAGCTGGAGCCTATGGAAAAACCGGTAATTGCCGACAGTACAAAAATAAGCGGTAACAGCATCCATAGCGACACCGAGCCGTCCAGAACAGACGCCAGGAACTCACCTGTGCCCAAGTCTCGTGTCAGTCCGCCAAGCGCTATCGACAACCATAAAATGACAGCCAACGGCAAAATATTCCAGGCACCTTTTAGTATGTACTCGACGATATCTTTAATGTTGACCGACTGCGTCAGCAAGGTACCGATACTCGCAATGCCCAATGCTATGTATATGGCGATAAAGACACTCAGCGTGCCGTCACCTTCAACCAAGACTCCGTTCCCGGTGATAAGCAACATAACCGGTACCATAACGACCAGGGAAATAAGGCTGGTCAGCACCACTGCGGTACCTTTGCCGAAAGTCGCTGTTTCGTCAGGGCCATCCCCCCACGGGTTTTTAGAGACTTGATCGGGCACGGCATTTTTCTCAAACGCTTTCATAGGACCAATATTCCAGTCGAATAAGGCCACGAACAACGCTAGCAAAACGGCAAATATGGCGTAGAAATTAAAAGCAATAGATTGAATAAACACCATGAGTGGCTGATCAACGCCCTGCTTTGAAATAAGCGTTAAGTTAAATGCTCCCCAGGCGTTCAGCGGAATAAGAATACAAATTGCTGCGCAGGTCGAGTCGACGATGTAAGCGAGTTTTTCACGAGAAATGCCCAGTCGATCATAAATAGGCCGTGAGGTAGTGCCTGAAATCATGATAGTCACGTTGGACTCAATGAAGACAATGACACCGAGAAACCAAGTCATAAAACGCGCTCGGCGCTTGCTTTCTATCCACTGCTTACTCTCAAGTTTGAGAACAAACTGTTTAAACGTACCGCCCTTTTCTAATACACCAAATCCAGAACAGTAGAACATTCGCCAGAATAATGCCGCCAATAAGGGCTAGCAACACTTTTCGGGTAACAATGGCAAAGACAATTGCCAGCAGGGAAGGTAAAAGGCTCGTCCAGCTCAGTTCCATGTGGGTACGTTAGTTTGTGTTTGATATAGGGAGGTTAAAATAATAAACCGCCGCGGGCAATACCAGCGGCGGTTTATTCGGAGGTGTTAAACCTGTTTAGAACTTGTATTCAACACCTAAACGGACAGACCATAGTGACGGTGCGCCCGCACGAGCTTGTACGTTACTCACATCACGGAATGAGTTGTACTGGTATTGACCAGCATCATTGATCTCAACGTCAGCAATAGTGACTGCTCGAGGGAAGCTTGCTTCATAAAGCACACCCCAGTCGTCGTTAATCATGTTGCCTAAGTTTTCAATCACGAAGAATGCTGAAGCTTTATGTCCTTCCATGAAGCCAGGCAGTTCTTGCTCTAAGCGCAAGTCAACTTTCGTCCACCATTTACTGTTGAACTCGTTGCGTGGTGCAATACCACCAGCGTACTTGTTCAAGCCAGACTCTTCTAAGAACTCAAAGAAGTCAGCAGTCGCAAACGGCGTACCGTCGTCTGAACCAACAGCGAAGTTCGGATCATCGATACCGGTAGGAACATACAGCAAGCTACGTCCTTGATATGCAATATCACCAAACGCACCGTCAGTCATCGTGTAAGAGAACGGACGACCTTTGTTGCGAGTTGCAAATAGCGTAACGGTTGTATCATAGCCATCAAAGAACTCTTTAGTGTAGTTAGCTTTGAACGTAAAGCGATGTGGAATTTCATAGTTTGACGTTGCCACACCTGGGTTTTGAGCATTTGCGGTTGCCAGGTTAGTGTAGTTTGAGAACGACACTGAGCTAGTCATTGGGTTAACGTCTTCTGCTTTATTGTAAGCGTAACCTAATGTCCAATCTAACCCGAAATCATGCGACTTGTTTAACGCTAAAGATAACGTAGTTTGAGAGCCTGAGTCACCATCCACATTTGTCAGCATAAAGTCGTCGCCTTGATCACGACCGTCAGTTGACATTTCATTGAAAATTGGACGGCCATCCGGCGCTGTATCAACTTGCTCAAGACCTAAGTTATAAATAACGGCTGCATCTTTCTTATCCGTATATAGGAAATCTGCCATCAAAATATAGTCATCAGGCAATGTGAAAGTTGCACCTAAAGCATATTTCCATTCTTTAGGTAGTTCGAAGTCAGGATCCATTGTATTAATCGGACCTTGGCCACCTGCATTAGCAACTTCATCAAACATTTCCTGAGGAATATCGTAAATTGGGTTTCCTTCACCAGTATGCGGCACATCGAACAATGACTGTCCTGAGAAGTCGCGGAATGCTTCGTATTGAGTCACACCGTTGTTCGAGTAGTTATTAGAAATCCAAACGTTCGGGTTACCACCTGAGTACAACCCAATACCACCACGTACTTCAATATCAGGATTCACGAACCAGTTAAAGCCAAAACGCGGCTGCAGTAAGTCCTGATCGCCCATGTTTTGCTGGTTTGAGAAACCATAAAGCTCTTCATTTAACGGGTTGTAAGTTGGGTAGTCATCACTTGTGTACCAGTCATAACGTAAACCGTAAGTGAACGTGATATCCATTGGCGCATAATAATACTCGTCCTGGATATAAGCGGTATTCACTGCATAAGCAAACTCAGCAGCAGCATCTTGTGGGTTGTTTGTACCTGCTGCACTTTCATAAATTGCTGCGTAAGGTGTTCCTGCCTCAAAGTCATCGATAGAACCAAAGCGATACTCACCTTCGGCTTCCTGCACGAACAAGTTGAAAACGTCGTACTCTTCACGCTCGATACCGGCAGAAATAACATGGTCACCTAGCAAGTACGTACCTTTCATTTTAAAGAAAGTGGTATCGTACTTCAGTTTGTTCGCGTGACGAGAGTCGTCAGCACCTAAGTAAACTGTTGCATCGTTCACACTAATTTGTACTTCACCAAAGTCGGTTCCGCCAAGAGGATTAACTCGTGCATCAAGCTCTGAGTAACCAACACGTACTTCACTTGAGAAGTTATCACTCCAGTCTGAATATAACTCACCGACATAGGAGGTAAACTTAGAACCACGCTCGTAGAAGTGATTAGAAAACTCAAGCTCATCTGAATCACCATCAGATTCAGCGATAGAGTAACCATCGTTATAGTTGTAAGTTAGTGAAGCACGGTGTGCGTCACTTATGTACCAATCTAACTTGGCCAGGAACTTTTCGTCTTCAACAGGCAGGCTAGACGGGAAGCCACCTGGATTATAGCCATAGATATCTTGAGCAATAGTCGCAATTCTCTCAACATCTGCAGTAGTAACTCCCGCCACCTCGGTAGCAGCGCCAGAGCCCTCTGCTCCGCGATCAAAAGTGTCTGAACCTTCGAGCTTTTCATAAGAGGTAAAGAAAAACAGTTTGTCTTCTAAAATTGCGCCACCAAGGTTGAAGCCATAACGCTTTTCACTGAAGTCACCAACGTTAATTTTGTCGCCTTCTAACTCGTCGCCCTGCAAAGAGTCATTCGTATAGTCATAGAACACACCGCCAAACATTTCGTTGTCACCAGACTTAGTTACAGCGTTAATGTTACAAGCAGTGAAACCGCCGTACTGAACATCGAATGGCGCAAATTCAACAGCGACTTGTTCAATCGCGTCATAAGAAAACGGCATACGTTCGGTCGGATAACCACTGCTGTTCAGACCGAAGTTATCATTCATGCGAACGCCATCAACAGTCAAACTGTTGAAGCGCGGATTAGCACCACCACACTGAATATCTCCAGCGTTGGTTTCATTAATATAGATACGTGGGTCAATGCGAACGACATCTTTTAAATCACGATTTGCTGAAGGTGCATTTTCTAAGTCTTGCAAGTTAAAGTTCGCTGCCGGACTGTTGCTACCGTATAGCGCGTTACTGGTCATAGAGCCTGTCACACTCAGGGTTTCCATGACTTCTTGTTCTAAACGCACATTCACATTCTGTGAGTCACCCAGGGTAAGGTAAACATCTTCAACAACTTGGTTTCTACCTTCAGGACCTTCTACAACAATAGTGTATGGACCGCCTACTGGCATACCACGTGATGAAAACGTTCCTTGTTCATTCGAGCGCAGCGTTTTCACACTGCCGGTACGTTCGTCACGAATTTGGACGGTAGCACCAGACACCATTTGCCCAGATTCCGTTGTGACCACACCACGGATGCTGGATGATGTTTCCTGAGCAATAGCAGCACCGCTAAGGCCCATAGCAATAGCAGCCGCAAGAGCTGTACGCTTGAAAGTAGAGTTAAACATAGTTTCGTTCTTCCCAGTTTTGTTTTGGTTTTTAGCACAAATAAGGGTATAGCTCATTTGTGACATTTGTGTGAAATTTATCCAAAAAAAAGCCCCGCAACGAGTTGCGAGGCTGTTTAATTTAGAAGGTGTAACGAACACCTAATTTGGCACTCCAGGAGGAGCTCATGTCGACAGTACTGTAGTTATTCGGATAGTAGCCTCTATAAACAGGGTCAATTTGATACTGACCTTCGTCATTAACGCCACCCAAGTCATACAAGTTAACCTGCGGATACTGAAGACGGCGCTCGATGCCCCAATCATCGTTCAGCAAGTTAGCAAAGTTGTCGATGGTTAAGTATAAGATTCCTTTGTGACCATCCATAAACCCTGGAATTTCTTGCTGAATGCTTAGATCCAAGTCGGTAACCCAAGGCTGGTTGTGAGTGTTTCTGTCAAGTATATAACCTTCACCGCCGTAAGAGATGCCCGCATTATCTAGCAGCATTTGCATTTCTTCCCAGCTAATTGAGTTTTCCCAGTCTACGTTAGGATCATCGGCACCTGACGGGATGTACGGCAGGTAAGCTGATTGACTGAAGAACTCTGGCGTATCCCCAAAGTCGCCATCTTGATACATGCCGATAGCATAGCTAAACGGACGACCTGAACGGCGTTCAAAGAACAGGTTAAAACGGGTTTCATAGTCCGCGAAGAACTCTTTCTTATAGCCCAAAGTAATTTTTAAGCTGTGTTCAGTTTCAAAGTTACCCGTTGCTGAAAATGCTTGGTTACGGTTTTTAGCAACATAGTGCTTATAGTTACTTGCTGCCTGTGAAGAAGAACCAGCGCCATTATCTTCAACATCTTGGTAAGTATAACTTGCTGTAAAGCTTACCCCGTTATTCCATTGTTTTGCTAAAGACTGCGAGAAAATGTAAGCGCGACCGTCTTCCGGTGCATTTCTTAACATGATATCTGAGTTTTGAGAGCGATCCCCCTCATAACGAGACTCATGAATAATACGTTCACCGTCAGCCATTACTTCGGCTTCTACTATCGCAGTATTATACCAAACAGGCTGGTCTTTCATGCGTTTGTACATCAATGACGTAGTCGCATTAAACATATCACCTAAGTAAGGAATATCCAGCTCGTAGTCTAGAGCCAGTTGAGCTCGCCAGTCATTCGGTAACTCGAAGTTTGGATCCGTATAGTTGGTACTACCGTCACCTTGCTGCATCGCGTCCTGAATTTCTTGTGGTACACCATCGAAACTTGTAACGGTGTTGTTCGAATAATAATCCACAACTGCGCTTCTCGGCGCTTGTACAAGTGTTACACCGTCTTTTGTGAATGGGTTGGTGTACCAAACGTTAGGAACACCGCCGTAGAAACGGCCAATACCGCCACGAACCACTAAACTGCTGTCGGTATAATACTTAAAGCTGATACGCGGAAGGAAGATATCCAAACCGTCCAAGTTTTCCTGGTTGGTCATGCCATCATACGCTTCCTGGAAGTTTTCGTTTAATGTTGGCTTGTCGTCAGAACTTAAACGCTCGTAACGCAAACCAGCATTAATCTCCAAGTTTGGCGTTGCATAGAACGTATCACCAACATATAGCGCTAACGTAGTTCTATCAACTTCATAGGCCGCGTCTTCCGGATTGTTGGTATAAGCATTCTGGTAGCTGAAGTCCCAGTTGCCATTATAGTTGCCAACAATACCGTTTTCGAAACCATAGAAGTTATCAAACTCCCACGACCCTAAAGCATTAGGAACAAATTTGTTGTAAAGGCTTAACTGCTCAACTTGGGTACCAAAAACAATTTCATGCTCACCCATTAAGTAAGTTGCATCGAAATTGAAGGTCAAATTGTCATTCTTAGCAACGTTGCTGTGGCGGTATTCGTCGGTACCAAACGCAAAGCTAGGCCCGTTGAAGAACATGTCTACTTGAACCGAACCAATGTCTGAGTTAGTTAAAGAGTTAGCTTCCACATCTTTGTAGGTGATACCCATTTCAGTAATGAAATTTGAAGACCAGTCACTGTATAAACGAGCGCTGATGTTGTTCATGCGCGTATGGTATGTGTATCGGCGCGAAGCCAACTGAACAAAATCTCCACCGGTAGAGAAGTTACGCTCATCGGAGTTATCCTGCCACTGGTAGGTCACATCTAAACGGTGAGCTTGGTTAATATTCCAACTTAGCTTAGTTAACCACTTACGATCTTTACTCTCTGGGTCCCCACCTAGAGAATCCTGAATACCATAACGCTCGTCTAATATACGAAGAAATTCATTATAGTCTGCTTCAGAAACGTAGAACTCGTTAGTAGCGCCGCTGCCTTCAAAGCCGTAGTCTAAATCGATTTCACGGCTCCATTCTTCATAACTGGTGAAGAAAAATAACTCATCTTTAATAATAGGGCCGCCGAAAGACAGGCCAAAAGTCGACATTGACTGATTAGGCTCAATGTCTTCATTACGGTATGTACGATAGCCGTTTTCGTCCAGGTCACCATAATTCTCTCGAACCGCCTGTACGTCACCTTTTAAGTCGGCGTCAGAAAACTCGTAAAATAACTCGCCTTCGAACTCGTTAGTACCTGACTTAGTTACCGCGTTAATAGTACCGCCTGAGAAGTCGCCTTTTTTCACAGAAAACGGCGCGGCATCCACTGATATTTGCTCAATAGCACTTAACGATACGGGAGGCTGTTCAGTTGGGTAGCCACCATAATTCAGACCAAAGTCATCATTCTGGCCAATACCATCAACCGTGACGCTGTTCATGCGTGGGTCACCGCCAGCAATAGTCATTTCACCTGAGCCGTTGATGGTTACTAGCGGGTTAATGCGAGCGACGTCTTTCAGATCACGATTGAAGCTTGGCATATTATCAATGGTATCTTCACCAAAGCTGCTGCTCGCACCAC
>LULR01000052.1_pt1 | contig 31807 bp, 35 predicted proteins | sample 729471 | NCBI WGS metagenome assembly LULR01 (sample SAMN03860284, study PRJNA289734) | marine metagenome | biome: seawater column; feature: ocean; material: water; isolation source: Red Sea water column Station 108 - depth 500m | place: Saudi Arabia: Red Sea | collected 2011-10-15 | depth 500 m
GTGTAAGATACTGTTTTTCATAATTCTTTAATTCCTTCTTTCTGTCAATTTTTGGTTCAGGTTTTAATAATTTTGATACTTTCTTTTTTGGTTGTTTGGGTTGCTGTTTTTGATATCGTGCAAGATACTGCTTTTCATACTCTCTTCTTTCTTTTTTAATATCATGCTTTGGTTCCTCAATTTGGAGTTGGCTAAGCCTTAATTTTTGTTCTAGTGCTGCAATTTTCAATTTAGTTTTTTGTACTTTTTGAAATCTAGACACATAATCTTTTTCATATTTTCTTCTTTCCTTTTTGAGATCTATTTTTGGCTCTTCTATAACAGACAAATTAGATGACTTGATTGGATTTGACTTTGGTGGTTTGTAGCGTGCAAGATACTTTTGTTCGTATTTCTTTAACTCATCTTGTTGTATACTACGTCTAGAATTCACATATGGACTGAGATTTAATATTCCAAGATCAACATCAGATTCTGTCCAGCCTTTTAATTTTGGTCGTGTCTTTGGTTCCTTATATCTAGAAAGATACTGTTTTTCATACTGTTTTAACTCATCTTGTTGTGCCCTACGCTTTGCGTTAAAGTGTGGTGTGAGCGATAGTGTTCCAATGTCAGTATCATGTTTTACATTAGATGATTTGACTGACTTTGGTTGTTTGTAACGTGCAAGATACTTTTGTTCGTATTTCTTTAACTCATCTTGTTGTGCCCTACGCTTTGCGTTAAAGTGTGGTGTGAGCGATAGTGTTCCAATGTCTGTGTTATGCTTCACATTAGAAGACTGCGTTGACCTCTTCCGTTTTGCAGGTCTTTTTTTTGCTTTTTTCAGTATTTTTCTTCTAGTTTTCCTAGAAGTCTTTCTAGTTTTCCTAGAAGTCTTTCTAGTTTTCCTAGCAGTTCTTCTAATTTTTCGAGATCGCCTAGCTGCCAATTTTAATTTCTTTAAAGTTGAATCCTAAATAACTATTATCTAAAACAGACATTTCTAATAATAGATGTCTAGTTTTTTCTTTGAATAATATCTACTTAGATCGAATTATTTTTTTTCTTTCGATTTGTTTTTTGCTTGGTTTTATATCGTGCAAGATACTTTTTCTCGTATTCTTCTCGTTCTTTCTTCATATCTCGCTTTGGTTTTGGTGGTTCCGGTTTGTATAGACTAGAATCACTGGATCTTTTCTTTGATCCTGGCTTTTTTTGTTTATTATAGCGTGCGATGTATTTCTGTTCATATGCTGCTCTCTCTGCTAGGTATTCTTTCCTTTTGGCAACAGTATGCTTTCTAAAATTTAATCTTCCTAGATCATCGTCAGATACTGAACCAGAACCAGATTTTGTCGCTTTTGCATTTGCTTGTTTATAACGTGCAAGATACTTTTTCTCATATACATTTCGTTCCACGTGTAATTCTTTACGTTTTTTATCAACAAATTCTCGAAGATTTAACCTGCCTGAAATCAAATCATGATCAATCTTTTTACCAGATGTTTTCTTTGTTTTAGGTTTCTGCTTACTCATATATCGTTGAATATATTTCGCTTCATAATCCTTTCGATTTGCTAGATACTCCTTTCTCTTGACAACAGAATGTTTTCTAATGTCTAATCTTCCCAGATCATCATCATATTTTGAGATCGAGGATTTTTTAGATTTTGATTTAGATTTTGGTTCCTTGTAACGTGCAAGAAACTTTTTCTCATAATCTGCTCGTTCCTTCTTCATATCTCGCTTTACTTTCTTCTCTGGTTTGTATAGCTTAGAAGCACTTGTTTTTCTGGATTTTGTTTTTGATTGTTTATATCGTGAAAGAAACTTTCTTTCGTATTCTCTTCTCTCTTTCTTCCTATCTACTTTTACTTTTGACTCCGGTTTGTATAGTCTAGAAATACCTTTTTTCCTTGGCTTCCCTTTTGGTTCCCTGTATTTAGAAAGATATCTCTGCTCGTATTCTGCTCGTTCCTCTTGAAGTTTCTTCCGTTTATCTTCAACAGATTTACTAAGATTTAATTTTCCTAAATCTTCTTGAGGTTCTTCATCTTCTGCAAGATCAACAAGAAATGAATCGGATGATTCTTCTGGCTTAGGTCCCACTTTTTTTTCCATTCTTGCAAGATAACTTGACTCGTATTCTTGCAGATCTTTTTCTCGCTGATCTTGATCTGTTGGCGTTACTGAGAAAAGTTTTTTAAAATTAATTTTTTTATGTCTAACTATTTCAGTACTTGAAGTATTTTCAATACTTGGAGTATTTTCATCATAACCCTTTGGGAGGGCCCCTTTTGGTTTTTCTGTTTGATCTGACAACGTTAATTATTTTAAAATTAAATGCTAATAAACTATTATTCCTCGTCTGTGCTAGATGATGTTTCCTGTGCCTGTTTTTCTAACCTAGCCAGATATTTTTTCTCGTATTTTTCTAGATCTGATTCTGATTTTGATTTTTTAGCACGTATTTTACGTGGTTTTGATATCTTTTTTTCTACCTTCCTCTCTGGTTCATTTTCTAATCTAGAGAGATACTCTTTCTCATATTGTTCAAGTTTCTGTGATTTATTTCTAGAACGTGATGCAGTTTTTGTTTTTGATTCATCATTGTTTACGAAAACATAATTCATAATTACACCAGCAATTATTCCCCCCACAATAGGTGCAACCCAATACAACCACTGTATCTCTAATAATCCAGCATCACCAGTTGCAACAGCAGGTGCTAATGATCTTGCTGGGTTCATAGAAGCACCAGTTAGTGGAACACCTACTACGTGTAATAAGAAAACCATTCCACCAATAGCTGCACCATAGACACTTTTTGGTGCCTTTTTGTGAACTGCTGTCATAAAAATTACAACTACTAAAAAGAACGTAAGAATAACCTCTACCACAAATCCAGACATGATGCTATGATTGAGTAGCTCACTTGGACCACCATGTCCACCCCAAAGAACTGGTTTGCCAATCTCTGGTAATATTGCCATTAAAGATAATGTAGCAATAATTGCACCTATTACTTGAAAAATAATATATCCTATACCATCTGCAACACTAATTTTTTTTGTGATCATCATAGGAATTGTAACTGCCGGATTGATGTGAGCCCCAGATACATGTCCAAATGCATATACCATCAATGCAATAACTGCACCGTGGCCAAGTGATATCATCAAAATTGATTCAATAGTTAATCCATCACCAAAAGCAACTACGGATAATATTACAGATAATGGTCCAAAGAATACTAATGCATATGTTGCAATAGCTTCAGCAAACCATGCTCTTGGATTAACCATAATTCACAACCATTTTCAAGTTTAATTTAAAACATTCGGCTTTCATATAATGGATATAGAATAATTAATAGGTATTTTAAACCTGATTTGACATGATTAAAGAAAATACACAGCTTCCAAAATTCGAACTTAATGATGCAGATGGTAATATTGTTAAATCAAGTGATCTTAAGGGGAAAAAATGTGTGATCTATTTTTACCCCAAAGATTTTACTCCAGGCTGTACGATTGAAGCAGATGAATTCTCTAGAGATTACAAAAAATTTCAAAAGGCTGGAATTGAAGTTGTCGGTATAAGTAAGGATGATGTAGACTCTCACAAAAAATTTTGTATAAAAATGAAAATTCCCTATATCCTACTTGCAGACACTAAAACAACTGTTTCAAAACTATTTGGTGTTTGGGGCAAGAAGAAATTCATGGGAAGGGAGTATATGGGCATTAACCGAAGTACATTCTTAGTAAATGAAAAAGGAAAGATCTTTAAGGTTTTTGAGAAAGTCAAGGCAAAAGGTCACTCAAAGGAAGTTTTGGAAGCATACGCAACCGTAAAGTAAAAAATAAAAGAAAAATTTGTCTAGAAACCTTTTGGCATTGCGCCACGTTTAGAGGCGTTTTGTGCAGATGCTTGAGACTGTTTTTTAGCCTCAGCTTGCTTTGCTTTCTCTTCCTTTTCTTTTGCATATCTCTCTAGGTATCCTTTCTCATAATCCTCGAGTGATTGCTCTTTAGCACTTTTCTGTTGTTGTGGTGGTGGAGGAGGTGCTGTCTCTGCAGGTTTTGGTGGTGGTGGAGGTGGTGCTGTTTGTTTTGAAGACGTTGTAGGTCCAAGTCCTGGTGAAGCAAAAGTTTTGTCTCTTGGATGATATGCTAATCTTTGTCTTGTTGCAAAATATTTGTCACCTGGTTGTGTATAACCTGTTAACACAGCCTTTTGATCATTCCAATTTTTAGTTGGAACGTCAGGTGCATCTCGCACATGAAGACTAGCAAAGTATCTATCACTAGGTTGTGTCCAACCTGTTAACACAGCCTTTTGATCATTCCAATTCTTAGGTGGAACTGATTTCCATTGTTCATAAACTAATACTGGTGGTGGTGCTTCCTCCTTTGGTTTTGGTGGTGGTGGAGGTGGTGTTGTCTCTGCAGGTTTTGGTGGTGGTGGAGGTGGAGGAGGTGCTGTCTCTGCAGGTTTTGGTTCCTCTTTTGAAAGATCTTTTAATTTTTTCTCTAAATCAGCAATTTTTGATTTAATGGCCTTCTTTCTCCTAGCAGGCTTCTTTTTTGCCTTTCTAGTTACTTTTCTGGCTTTTCTTCTAGTAGTTTTTCTCTTAGTAGTTTTTCTCTTAGTAGTTTTTCTTTTGGTTGTTTTTCTCTTAGTAGTTCTTCTTTTGGTTGTTTTTCTACGAGTTTTACTAGATCTCTTAACTGCCATATGGATTCAATAAATGGTATGTGGTTTATTTAGATTGTGCTTATAATCAGTGTGTGATTTGATCGAATTTTTATAAAATGTTTTATTCATATAGGCATGGACGACTTTGATGATGAATTTCCAGGTTTTGATTGGAAAAATACGCCTGCGTATAAACATCCAGGTGGTAAAAATTGCCCATGCCCTAAACACGAGTATATTAGAGAACAGGTTAATTTCACAAAGCAAGTAAATGAATCTGGAAAAGATGCACGTGTTACTCTAAAATTTTGCCCTGAGCACTATAATGTTTACATAAACGAAGTTATACCAGCTATGCCCATGAAGTACAAAATACTTACAAAAATTGCACTAAAGATTGGTGCAATCAAAGTTATTATATTAAAACACATGCAATCAGATTTGTGTTTTTATTGTAGGTTTGGTTCAGGAGGTCACGGTAAGAAAAGTGAACTTCCTCCTATGCCTTAACTAAAACTACATTGGGTGCAACATTATTTTTGGTTTGTTCGGTGTATCATGATGGCATCTTTTTCCACATAACGGACAAACTTTTCTGTTAAGAAAGATGCATTGACATATGTGAGATTTGAAATAACTTTCTGAAATTTTTGTAAATTCACCAGTACCATTACAAAATGGACATGAAGAATCCAATAATTCTATCTTGCCTTTACCCATACAAACTGCACATTTTTTCTCATCAGTCATGGAAAATATGGCAGTTTAAAGTAATTAAAACACTTACGTTGATAATTTTTTCAAATATAGCAACTAGGATAAATCGAGTTAAGCTTATACTATATTCACAAACACAGATGCCATGCCTATTGATGACATTAAACAATTTGTAGAGGAGTTGGAAAAGGCTGGCGAGTTAAAACGAGTAAAAACAGAAGTAGACTCTGATTTGGAGATTGCTGAGATTTTGAGAAGAGCGTCTTATACAAATGGACCAGCAATATTATTTGAAAATGTCAAGGGATACGAAATTCCAGTTTTAGGAAATGCGTTTGGTTCGATAAAGAGGCTTGAGATTGGACTTGAAACAGAAGAGTTTTCTGAGATTGGACAAAGAATTGCAGACATGACAAAGATGGAAATTCCTGCTGGAATTTTTAATAAAATTAAGAAGTTACCAGAATTATCTAAGATGAGTGAATCATTTCCAAAGTTAGAGAAGAGTGGTCCTGTTACTGAAATTATAAATGAATCACCGTCATTTGATAAAATTCCAATTTTAAAATCATGGCCAAAGGATGCAGGAAAATTCATTACATTTGGACTTGTTGCTACAAAACATCCTGAGACTGGTGTAAGAAATTTAGGTGTTTATAGAATACAAATAGTTGATAGTGTACATGCATTAATGCATTGGCAAAAACACAAGCGCGGAGCGGCACATTATGACATTAAAAAAGAAAAAGAAAACAAAATTGATGCTGCTATAATTATAGGTGGTGAACCTGCAACTGTTTTCTCTGCAGTAGCACCTGTACCAGAAGGACTTGACAAGTATCTTTTTGCTGGTATTACCAGAAAAAAAGGAATCAAGACTGTAAAATGTAAAACGGTAGATCTTGAGGTTCCTGCTAATGCTGAGATGATATTAGAAGGATATGTTGATTCTACTGACATTAGGAATGAGGGACCGTTTGGTGATCATACAGGTTTTTACACACCACAAGAACCATTCCCAACATTTACACTTACAGGAATAATGCAAAGAAAAAATCCTATCTATCTAACAACTGTAGTAGGCAAACCAATCTTAGAGGATGCATATATTGGAAAAGTAATTGAACGTTCATTTTTACCGCTGATAAGAATGCTACATCCAGAAGTAGTTGACTTTAGCATGCCTCCTGCTGGTTGGTTCCAAGGAATGGCAATAGTTTCTATAAAAAAACGATATCCAGGTCAGGCAAAAAAAGTCATGATGGGATTATGGGGTATGGGCCAATTGGCACTAACTAAGATGATCATAGTAGTTGATCACGAAGTGAATGTACATGACATTAATGATGTAATCTGGGCAATCACAACTAAAACGGATGCTGCACATGATATAACCATCATAGACAATGCACCAACAGATACTTTGGATCCTGCATCACCTATTGTTAATCTGGGTTCAAAATTAGGAATAGACGCAACACAAAAAACTAAGGAAGAAGGTTTTGAACGAGTTATTCAAGAAGAAGTTAAGGTTGACGATGATACAAAGAAGATGGTTGACTCGAAGTGGTCAAGCTATGGACTTTGATGTACACAGACAGTTTGATAGAAATTATCTCTTTCCTCTGCATTATACCCAATCTGATGAATAGAATCAATAATCTTCTTATCAGTAAGTTCTGTGGAACGGGAGCCAGTACATGATACAACTTCCTCACCAATCAGCGTTCCACCAAAGTCATCAGCACCATATTGTAATGCCAATTGAGCCATTCCAACACCATTTGTTAGCCACGATGATTGAATGTGTGGAATTAATCCATCGAATACAAGCCTAGATATCGCAATCATCTTTAGGAGTTTGACTCCGCCAGCACTGAAATTAATCACTCCTTCTTTCTGCATCTGTGTATTATTTGGCTCAAAACTCCAAGGAATAAATGCCATAAAAACACCAGTCTTTTTTTGTAGTTCTGCAATTTTTCTAAAGTGTTCTGCAATGTCACGATTTGACTCAACATGACCATACATCATAGTAGCAGATGCTGGAATTCCAATATCATGTGCCTCTTCTATAATACGTAACCATTCATCACTCGTAATTTTTTTTGGGCTGATGAGCTCTTTCACATTGTCAGTTAAAATTTCAGCTCCGGCACCAGGTAAAGATTGTAATCCCGCATCTTTTAATCTGGATAGAACCTCTTTTGTTGATGATTTTTCAACTTTAGCAATTGTATCAATCTCAGATGTTGATAATCCATGTACACCAACTTGTGGAAATTTTTTTCTGATCATTCTGAACGAGTCTTCATAATATTCAATTCCGAGGTCGGGGTTATGTCCGCCTTGAATTAGAACTTGTCTTATCTTGAACAAATCATATGCAGTTTTTACACGAGATTCAATTTCATCTAGAGTTAATGTGTAAGATTCGTCATGGTTAGGTGGTCTGTAAAATGCACAAAACTTACAGTCAGTTATACACACGTTAGTATAGTTAAGAATTATATTATTTACAAAAGATGCTTTCTTGCCAAATTGATTATGTGTTAAAGTTCCAGCTACTAACCCCATCATAGATACACTATCTGATTCAAGTAATCTTATGTAATCATCATATTCTGGTCTTATTCCCTGAAGAGAGTTTTCAAGTATGTCCTTAATTTCAATATCGTTAATCTGATTAGTAATTTGACTCAATTCAATTATGTTATTTTTTGATGGCTATTTAATTCTTGAAGAGCAGATAGTTTGGCTATAATTTTTAAGTAGCATACAAAAATTATACCTTCTATGGCAAATGGAACTGAGATTCGACTAAATAGAATTTTAAAGAAAGGAAGAATGCTTTGCATTCCAATGGATCATGGTATATCAAATGGTCCCATTGAAGGACTTGAAAAACCACATTCAATGATCTACAAATGTGAGAGTCATGGAATTACTTGTGTTATAGTTAACAAGGGTATTATCAAAACAATGCCAAGACCACCCAAAGTAGGTCTTTTAGTTCATTTTTCTGCAAGTACAGCACTCTCTACTGCACCAAACAGAAAAATGCTTACCGGTTCAGTTAAAGAGGCATTACGACTTGGCGCTGATGGTGTATCATTACATATCAACATAGGTGGGAAGGAAGAACCAGAAATGCTTGCTGACTTGGGAACTATTTCTGAACAATGCCATGAATGGAATATACCGTTACTGGCAATGATGTATCCTAGGGGTGAAAATATTAAGAATCCACATGATCCTGAAGTTGTAGCACACACTGCAAGAATTGGCGCTGAATGCGGCGCCGATATTGTTAAAACATTATACACTGGGGACATTGATTCGTTTTCAAAAGTGGTTGAAAGTATTCCTGTACCAGTTGTTATTGCTGGTGGTCCAAAAGCTAAAACTGACATGGATATTTTACAAATGACAGAAGATGCTATGACAGCTGGTGCAAAGGGTGTAACTTATGGAAGAAACATATTCGCACACAAATCGCCTGAAAAAATTGTAGAGGCACTTGCGGGTATAATATTCAAAAATCAAACAGCAAAGGAAGTGGCTAGTATAATTGGCAATTAATAAACAGATAATCATACAACCGAAAGTTGCTAGAAACAATCTTGCAAAATTTGTTAAAAATTTGGAAGATGAAGGTATTAGAATGGTTTTTGCGGATCCAAAAAGTTTAGGAAAGACAAAAGTACAAACAATTTTTCCATCACAAAATGCTGATTATGTAATTTTGGACAAGCCAACTGCTAAAAAACCCAAAGGAAAGAAGGTTGGAAGAAAGTTCAAGGTTTTATCAAATAATGATATTGAAAATATTCTTGATTCTGCAAAAAAAGGATTAGACTTTGTTATAATAGAAGTAAAGGATTGGAAGATAATCCCAATAGAAAATATTATTGCAAAACTTCACAAAATGCATACTAAGATTTTTTCTATAGCAAGAAATGCAAAGGAGGCAAGAAAGATGTTTTCCATTTTGGATGTTGGTGTGGATGGTGTAATTTTCAATACAGGTTCAATGAATGAAGTTAAACAGGCATTAGTCTATTTAGGCACAAAAAGCTTTGAACTCAGTACTGCAAAGATATTAGAAATTCAAGAGGTTGGTGACGGTGAGAGGGTGTGTGTTGACACAGCATCTATGTTGAATAGAGGTGAGGGCATGTTGATTGGTAGTAGAGCTAACTTCTTGTTTTTAGTGCATAACGAATCTGTTGGTTCGTCATTCACCTCTCCTAGACCATTTAGAGTTAATGCTGGTGCAGTACACTGCTACACACTAGCACCAGATGGTACTACAAAGTATCTATCTGAATTAGAAACTGGTGTGGAAATATTAGTACTTAATTCTAAAGGACAAGCAAGACGCGCAGCAATAGGAAGATGCAAGATAGAAAAAAGACCAATGCTAATGATCAAGGCTAAAGTTGGAGATGAAATAGGTGGTATCATAGCTCAAGATGCAGAAACAATTCGTTTTGTAAAATCCAATGGACAGTTGGTATCTGTCACCCATCTAAAAAAGGGTGATTCAGTTCTAGTGCACTCAAAGCCTGCAACTGGTAGACATTTTGGAATGGAAGTGTCTGATGAATATATTCTAGAGAAATAAAAAATGGCATACAAGACATGTGTTAGTATTGCTGAAAATACTCCAAAAAAACTCAAACAAACTCTTGCAAAGGCACTAAAAAAATCAGATTACGCTGAAATAAGATTTGATTTTTTGAATCCAGATTCGGTTCCAGAGGCATTACATCTAATAAGAAAGGATTCAGGCAGATGTGTTAGTACACTAAGACCAATACGTGAGGGGGGAAAATTTTCTGGTAGTGAAAAAAACAGGATTTCTATCATAAAATTAATTGCAGAATATGACCCATTTTTGCTTGATATAGAATACAACACACTAAGGAAAAATAGAAATTTACAACGTTATTTGAAAAATACTGATACATCACTGCTTGTCTCCTGGCATAATTTCAAACAAACTCCCACTGTTCCAGTATTGAAAAAGAAATTATTAGAAATGAAAAAATTTTCAAGCAATATCAAAATAGTTACAATGGCAAGATCGGTTAACGATGGATCACGAATACTATCACTGTACAATAATAGTAAGAATGTAAAACTAATTGCATTTTCAATGGGAAATTTTGGAAAGATGTCACGATTACTATGTCTACTTTTAGGCAGTCCGTATACGTACGTATCATTGGGTAAACCAATAGCGTCAGGGCAATTTAGCTTGGATGAGGTTAAATCAATCTTTACAGGAAGAAAATAGATGGCTAATACATATGCTGTAATAGGTGATCCAATAGATCACTCGTTATCTCCAAATATACACAATGCTGCATTCCGCCAATTAGGATTAGACCATACCTACATTGCGTACAGAATACCAGCTGGTGAACTTTCTGCTGGAATCGGAGCGTTAAAAAAAATAAAAATTTCTGGATTTAATGTAACAATTCCTCATAAAATTGAAATGATGAAGTTTTTGGATGAGATGGATACTACTTGCAAAGTAATTGGTGCTGTAAACACAGTACTAAATGAGGATGGAAAACTTAAGGGCTATAACACAGACATGATAGGATTTCTGGATCCAATAAAAAAAAGAAACTTGACGATAAAAGATTCTCAGGTAATGCTTTTGGGTGCGGGTGGAGCTGCAAGAGCAATCGTAACTGCTATGGTTAAAGAAAAGGCACACAAAATTACAATCGTGAACAGAACTCTGGAAAACGCAAACAAATTAGCCGAGTTTGCAAAAAAAATTGGAGGTAATGTTGACGTAGTTTCATTACAAGAGGCTAATGAAATAATTTCAGAACATAAATTTATTATAAATTCAACTTCAATTGGCATGAAGGATGAACCAAGTCCTATCTCAACTGATGGTATAAATGAAAACTCAATAGTTTATGATATTGTTTATCAGCCAATGAATACAGATTTGATTAAAAAATCAAAAGAAAATGGCGCTACTGTAATTTATGGTTATGAAATGCTTTTGAGTCAGGCTGCATGCTCATTTGAAATCTGGCATAAGACGGAAGCTCCATATGATGTTATGAAAAAAGCATTACTTGGGGGAGTTTGATGGCAATAGCAAATGCGACTATTCACGGTGCAATTTCTATAGTAAATGCAATCGCAACAGGAAAGGGAGCAACACTTGGCATTTCAAAGAAAGTCAATGTTGAGATGGAAGCAACAGAAGGCAGTGGTATACTAATTGAAATACAAAAGAAACCCATGAAGTCACGTTTAGTCACTAGAGTTGTTCAAAAAATTATTCCAAAAAATGAACTATTAAAAACTAAATTAAGAATTTCTGTGGATTCAGAAATTCCAACAGGGTATGGATTAAAAAGTTCAAGTGCGATTTCTACAGCAGTGGCAATGGCATCTGCAAAATTATTCAAGCCCAAGATGAACGATTTTGAAATATTAAGTACGGGCGTAGATGCATCCATTGAAACTAAAGTTAGTTTGACTGGGGCATATGATGATGCATGTGGATGTTATTATGGGGGATTTGTTGTTACAGACAATTATAATAAAAAAATAATTCATTCTGAAAAATGCCTTAATCGTGTATCTGCTGTCATTTTCATACCCAAATCAAGAAAAAGAGGAAATGTTAGAAAGCTGAGAATGTCAAGTAGTACTTTTGAGCAAGCCTGGAATCTTGCAAGGAAATCTGATTATTGGAATGCCATGATACTTAATGGTTTAGCTACATCACCCGTACTGAGTTCTGAACCAAAAATCATTCCTAAACTAATCGAGAACGGTGCGTTAGGTGCTTCAATTTCTGGTAATGGTCCATCAATAGCTGCCATTGTTAGAAATGATTCTGTATCAAAAATAAAAAGGGTGTTTTCTTCGCTTGATGGCAGCACAACTGTATCTGAGATAAATAACAAAAAGGCTGAAGTGCATGAAGTGTAGAGTTGAAAAATCTAAAATTGCTGGCGAGATAGAATGTCCACCCAACAAGAGCTATACTCATAGAGCAATTTTCATTGCATCACTAGCTATTGAGAAAAGTATAATCAAAAATATTTTGAGATCAGAAGACACTATCGCAACAATTGATGCGTGTAAAAACTTTGGAGTGCAAATAGATGATATAGGCAATGACGTAGCAGTGACAAGTGCAAGTGAATTAAAAATTAAAAGCAACACTATAGATGCTGCTAATTCTGGAACAACTATTAGAATTGCTGCAGCCATTGCATCATTGGCAAATGATGAAATTACCTTAACTGGCGATTCAAGTCTCAAAAAACGACCAATGCAGCCATTGCTTGATGCTCTAGAATCTTTAGGGGCAAAATGTAGTTCAGCTAGTGGTAATCCACCTATATCAATCAAAGGAAGAATAAAGGGTGGAAAAGTGAAAATCCCCGGTAACATGTCAAGCCAATTTATTTCAGCTTTAATGATTACTGCACCAAAATTAGAAGATGGGTTGGTTATAGATATAGATGGAAAACTAGTATCAAAACCCTACATTGATGCAACAATAGCAACAATGAAAAAATTTGGAGTGGATGTTGAGATCAAAGCACCATATAAAAAATACATTATACCTGAACAAAATTACAAATCTACAACTTTGATAATACCATCTGATTTTTCTAGCCTTGCACTATTGTTGGCGGCAACTGTATTACTTGGTGATGACGTTACAATAAAAGCATCCATAGGTTCTATGCCACAAGCGGATGAAGCAATCATTGATATTTTAGAAACGATGGGAGTAGTGGTTACACTAAACAAAAACATCATAAAAATAAAATCACCAAAAAAACTTGATGGAGGAAAATTTGATCTAAGTGACTCCCCTGATCTAGTCCCTGCCGTTGCAATACTTGCACTGAAAGCATCAAGTCCAATTGAGATTTTCAACGCAGAACATGTAAGACTAAAAGAAACAGACAGACTATCGATAATTGCACGCGAACTTTCAAAACTAGGAATTAAAATTGAAGAGAAGAAAGATGGTTTGATACTTGATAATTCAGATAATTTGAATAGAGCTGACCTGAATTCTGAAAATGATCATAGGTTGTTCATGGCTTTTTGCATAGCTGGTATGTATGTTGGCAATTGTACCATATCTGATCCAGAATCTGTGGAAGTTTCATATCCTAATTTTATTTCTGAAATGAAAAGACTTGGTTGCAAAATTTTCCTAGATTGATAGGAAATCATCTCCCAAAAAAATCGTAGAGTTATATTTATCTTAAATAATATTATATTGTTGGCAGGAAATTCAATTGGACATAATTTAGTATTAACAAGTTTTGGTGAAAGTCATGGTAAATGTATCGGTACTGTACTTGATGGCTGCCCTGCTGGACTACAATTAGATGAAAAGGACATACAAAAGATGCTTAATCTAAGAAGACCTGGACAATCATTAGTTTCAACTCAAAGAAAGGAAGATGATGTCGTAGAGATTCTTTCTGGTGTGTTTAGGGGATATACCACTGGTGCGCCAATTACAACTATCATTTGGAACAAAGACCATGACTCAAGAAGTTATGCTAAATTGAGAACTGCAATGAGGCCAGGTCACTCTGACTACCCAGCGTTCGTAAAATACAAAAAATTCAATGACCATCGTGGCGGAGGAAGATTTTCCGGAAGATTGACTGCTACACTTGTCATGGGTGGGGCAATTGCAAGAAAGTTACTCAAGGAGACATTGAATGTTGAGACAAATGCCTACACGTGTAAAATTGGAAAAATAGGAATGAAAAATCAGGCTTCTAAGCAATCATTCAAATCAATATACACAAACGAAGTCAGATGTCCTGAAAAATCTATTGCGACAAAAATGAAAAAATCAATACTTGACGCAAGAAAGAAGGGTGATTCATTAGGCGGCGTTGTTGAATCCATAACAAGCAACCTTCCTATTGGTTTGGGAGAACCAATCTTTAGCTCACTGGAATCAGAGCTAAGCAGAGGAATTTATTCAATACCTGCTGTCAAGGGGGTGGAATTTGGTTCTGGTTTTTCAGGATCTGAGAAGCATGGTTCACAGAATAATGATTCATACACATTCCGTAATGGAAAGGTGATTACCAAGACAAACAATGCTGGTGGAATTTTAGGTGGAATATCAAATGGTATGCCAATAGTAATGCGAGTTGCCTTCAAGCCAGCTTCATCAATCGGAAAGATTCAGGAAACGGTTGATCTCAGAACTAAGAAAAATACAAAATTAAGAGTCGAGGGAAGACATGACCCATGTGTAGTACCACGAGCACCACCTGTTGTTGATTCTATAGTATCGCTAGTAATTGCGGACCAAGCATTGCAAGGCGGTTTCATAAAACCAGTTATCTAAAATGTCAGATATAGAGGAACATCGAAAGAAGATTGAAGATGTAACGCTTGAGATGATCAAGCTGTTAAAGACAAGAACAGAAATTGCTAAGAAGATAGGCGAAGCCAAAGCAAGCCTTGGCATGACCGTAACAGACGAAGAAAGAGAGGATGCATTACGAACTCAAGTTGCAAAGTTATGCAAGGAAATTGATTTGGATCAATCTACTGCATCAAAATTTCTCAATTTACTGCTTAACGAATCTGGAAAGGCACAATCTGACAACAAGCAAACACATCTTTCTATGTTTTTGAAAGCAAAAGCGCTTGAAGAGCAGGGTAAAGAAATAATCCATCTTGAAGTTGGGGAACCAGATTTCAAATCGCCAAAAGAGGTGAAAACCGCACTTGCAGAGGTATACGACAAAGGATATGGAAAGTATGGTCCTGCAAAGGGGATAAGTGAATTACGATACGAAATATCGGAACATGAGAATCATTTACTATTGGGATTTGGATCAGAAGCAGAAATAGAAGTTGAGAACATAATGGTTTGTCCGGGTGCAAGATTCGCGGTTTACTTGGCAATAACTACACTGCTAAATCCTGGTGATGAAATAATTGTGATAGAACCAGCATGGCCAGCATACAAAGATTGTGCGTTAAATGATGGTATCAAGGTTAGGACAATCAAAACAACATTAGAAACAAAATGGGAACCATCTGTTGATCAAATCAACAATGCAATAAATGAAAACACAAAGATGGTTGTGCTAAACTATCCAAATAACCCAACAGGGAAAAAACTATCAGAAAATATTCAAGATAATATTATCGAAATAGCAAAGAAACATGATCTCTATGTATTAAGTGACGAAATATATTCTGAATATACGTCGACAAATTTTAAGTCTGTATTGGAATATAATTATCAAAAATCCATAATCACAAAATCATTTTCTAAATCTTATGCTATGACTGGCTATAGGATTGGGTGGGTAGTAGCAGAACCATCCATTATAGATAAAATGTCAAAATTACAAGCACTCAGTCTGACAAATGTCTCAGAACCAATTCAATATGTTGCATTACAAGCTCTTAAGTCAGATGAAGCGGTTGCTGAGAATTCAAGAATTATAAAATCAAGATTAGAAGTATTGGCTAAAAGTGCAAAAGATATCGGTCTGGAATTCGTCGAGCCTGATGGAGCCATGTACCTATTTGCCAAAACAAAATACAAGGATTTTGACGCGACAAAATTTTCAGAAAAGCTGTTAGAACGTGGTGTCGCCATAGCCCCAGGCGAGGGATTTGGAGACTATAAGGAATTTTTTAGATTAACAGCCATAGATGAAACTAGGTTAATAGAAGGTATGAAAATATTAGATACTATGTTGAAGGAATACCATGAATAAAAAAATCTCAATTATTGGCGTTAACGGTAGAATGGGTAAATGGTTTGCAAATTATTTTTACAAGATGGGTTTTGAGGTAGTAGGATTCGACACAAACGATGACACAAAAGAAAAATTTATCATAAAAGCAAATTCTCTGATTGGAGCTATATTAAAAACAGATTATGTACTTCTATGCACACCTACAAAGAATACTCCTGAAATTATTAGATTAATTGCAAAAGAGATGAAGCATGGATCATATCTAATAGAGATTTCTTCACAAAAATCAAAGACCGCTCAAACATTGATGAAAACACCAACTAAAGTCAATCCTATTTGTATTCATCCGATGTTTGGACCAGGTACAAAAAAAATAGATGGTAAAAATATAATTATAGTACCAGTCAAGGATGTCAAAAAGGAACTGGATGCAACAAAACTTCTTTTCCCAAAAGCGAATTTTGTTACCATTGATGCTTCTGAACACGATAAAAAAATTGCAGTTATCCTTGGATTAACTCATTTAATTAATATCGCATTTGCAAACATACTTGCAAAAGATGAAAAAATATCATTGACTGAAAAAATGTCTGGTAGCACATTTAAGATACAAAAAATTGTTACAGAAAGCATACTTACAGAATCACCAGAGTTAATTGAAACTATAGTATCTAATCCAGAAATGAGAAAATATGGTGAGGAATTCTGGAAGGACATAGGGAAGCTACTTACTGATTCACAGGAAGGAAAGAGTGAAGAAATAATTGATTATATCAAATCATCACAAAAAAGAATTTCAAAAAATATTGATTTAGATAAATCATACAAAAAACTATCAGCGATGATCAAAACAATTGAAAAATAATAATGTCTTCTACAAACATTGTTACATCATTCATTAAAGATGATGATAAAATACTCATCTTAAAACGAAGTAACAAAGTAAAATCTATGAAATGTTTATGGGCTGGTGTTAGTGGAATAATTGAAAAACATGATGCAACGCCACTGGATAGGGCAAAAACCGAAATTCTTGAAGAGACTGGAATTAATGAAAATGAAATAGAATTATTAAAATCCGTTGAACAAATAAAAATTGAATCTGCGCAATATAAGGATCATATATGGAATATTTTTCCATTTTTATTCAAAGTAAAGAATCCAAAAATAAAACTAAACTGGGAAAACTCAGACTATGATTGGATAAAACCAAATCAAATTAAAAATTATAAGACTGTTCCAGAATTAGATAAAATACTATTCAGTTTGTTGTAACTTTTTTTCTTCCTTTCCATAATCGCGCTGTTTTGGTAGCATGATATAGACACATGCACCACCACACATAGTACATGGTACATTATTTCCAGGATGCTGACCTGTACGTCCATGAATCAATGCAGCCTTTTCTGGATCTATCGATAAAGCCAATTGTTTTTCCCAATCAAGTGTCCTTCTCGCTTCAGTCATATCCATATCCCACTTAATCGATTTTTCTCTAAGCTTCACCAAGTCACCAGCATGAGCTGCAATTCGATATGCTATCAAACCTTCTTTCACTTCGTCCGGAGTGGGTAATGCTAAGTGCTCAGATGGAGTTAGATAACATAAAAGATCAACACCCTCACTGGCTGAAACTGCAGCGCCTATTGCACTTGCTATATGGTCATGCCCTGATGCAACATCAGTAACTAATGGTCCTAGAACATAATATGGTACATCTCCTATCATTGACTTTGCCAATTTCACATTTGTTGCAACTTCATCTAATGGAACATGACCTGGACCCTCAACCATCACCTGAACATCCTTCTCAATTGCTTGTTTTGCTAATCTACTAACATTGATCATTTCCTGTATTTGTAATTCATCATGAGAATCCAATATGGAGCCAGGACGTAATGCGTCGCCAAGGCTAAAAGTTACATCATATTTTTGCGCTAATTCAATCATGTAATCATAGTGAGTGATGTAAGGATTTTCTTTATCATATTTTAGCATCCATGCTGCAGTTATTGTTCCACCTTTACTTACAACTCCAGCATATCGTTGTACTTTGAAAATTCTTTTTGCAATTTCCTTTGTAATACCAGAATGTATTGTCGTATAATCAACTCCATCCTTAATGTTATTTTCAAATGCGTTTAGATAATCATCTTCTGTAATATCAAGAGGGTTTTTGTGTTTTTCAACACCAAAATTATATGCTTCATAAATTGGTACAGTTCCAAATGTTATAGGTGCTGTATCCAATAACGTCCTTCTAATACTACCAACGTCTCCACCATCACTAAGATCCATGATTGTATCGGCGTGATATTTTACAGCTACTTTGGCTTTTTCAATCTCCTCTTCAACATTGACGTTTAACGTTGAGGTGCCAATATTGACATTAACCTTGGTTTTCATACCATTTCCAATTCCCACATTGTGAATTTTTTGTGGTCTTACGTTGTTGCTTGGAATGATAATTGAGCCAGTCGCAATCTTTGGCAAAAGCCAATCCAGTGTTACATCTTCATCCTTTGCGACTTGCTTCATCTCATCTGTTGCAACACCTCTTCTTGCATAGCTCATTTGAGTAGCCATAGGTGTACTAACCCTCTGATGGATTTAAACAATGATCAAGCAAGCGATCAAATTTTAAAACACGGCAAATAATTCAATACAGATATGAATATTCTTTCCATTGGTGGATCAGACCCATCAGCAGGTGCTGGAATACAAAGCGACGTCAAGACATTTTCAAATCATAATGTCTATGGACTAACAGTTGTAACTGCAATTACCAGCCAGAATACAAGAAAAGTTACCTCAATCGAGCCTGTTTCTGCTAAAAGCTTGCGAACACAACTGGATTCAGTTCTCTCAGATTTTCAAGTTGATGCAATCAAAATTGGAATGGTTTACAATTCTGAAATTATAAAGATGATTCATTCAAAATTAAGAAATATCAAAGTTCCCATCATTGTTGACCCAATAATAAAATCTACAACTGGTGCAATACTTCTTAAAAAAAATGCGTATCATGACTACAAAAAGATGATAATCCCATTGGCAGATATTATAACACCAAATAGGTATGAAGCAAAAGTTTTATCAGGACTATCAAATGCGAATAAATCTGCAAAGAAAATCCAATCAATGGGTGCAAAGTGTGTAATCATCACTGGTGCAACTTCGTCAAATGGCAAAATTTCTGATTTTGTTTTAGAAGAGAGTAAGGAATATGTGATTTCTGGAAAAAAAATTCCTATTAGAAACCATGGTAGTGGATGTAATTATTCAGCATCAGTTGCTGCATCACTTGCAAATGGAAAAACAATTCAAAATGCTGTAAAAATAGCTAAAAACTATGTTTACCAATCCATAAAACACTCAAAAAACATTGGAAAAGGGGTGAATATAACACATAAAAATATTTCAAACGAGGTAAAAGAATTATCAGATTCAATCAATCATTTTAAGCAAATGAAAAATATTTACAAAGTAATTCCGGAATGTCAAACAAACTTTGTCTTTGCTAAGAAAAATCCAAAAAGTGTAATGGATGTGTTAGGAATTTCTGGACGTTTGGTAAAATCTGGCAGGGAAGTTGTCACGGCTGGTGAAATCGTATATGGTGGATCACGGCATGTTGGAACTGCGGTAATTCAAGTGTGTAAAAAATTTCCAGAAATTCGTTCTGGTCTTAACATAAAATATGAACCAAAAATCATTTCTAACGCAAAAAAATCAAACTTCACTGTTCTAAACTATGACAGAAGTAAAGAACCAAAAAAATCAAAACAAAAAGAAAATTCTTCCATTTCCTGGGGAATATCTAATTGTCTAAATTCAAAATCGCCTGACATAATTTATCATAAGGGTGATATTGGAAAGGAACCAATGATACTAATCTTTGGTAATAATCCTAATGAGATAATACAAAAAGTTTCAAAATTGAGATTAGACCGCTAAAAATTGTGTAACTTAACATAAATAGTGCCAGAATGAGAATACAAATTCATGAAGGCTGTGATTCTTGCTGGTGGTTTGGGTACAAGACTTCGCCCGCTTACTAACAAAAAACCAAAACCAATGCTGCCGTTAGGTAAGAAACCACTATTAGAACATCTAATCAAGTGGATTAAAAAAAATGGTGTAAAAGACATTGTTCTATGTGTTAGTTACCTTCATGAAACAATTGAAAAGTACTTTGAGGATGGAAGTAAATTTGGTGTAAATATCGAATATGCCGTATCAAAAAAACCTCTTGCTACCGCTGGACAACTAAAAACTGCGGAAAAATTCATTGACGATGCATTTGTTTGTGTTTATGGTGATTCCCTATTCGATTTTAATCTTAGAAATATGATAACTGATCATAAGAAAAAAAAATCATTTATCACAATGAGTCTTTATGAATATAAGACGTCAATCAAGTATGGTGTTATTGATACTAAGAATAACGGTAAGGTGTTAGCTTGGAATGAAAAACCTGAGATTAAGTCAAAAATCAATATGGGTTGCTATGTTATGGAATCTGCAGTTTTGAATTTTATTCCTAAAAACAAAACATATGGAATGGATGATGTGATAAAAAGAGCGATTTCTAAACGTAAAACTGTTAACAGTATATTGATAAAAAAAAGATTCATAGACATTGGTGACAAAAAAACTTATGAAAAATTGAGATTAGAATACAAAAAGCGAGGTAGGATTTGATTTAATATGTCAGAAATTGAAATACGTGAAATTAAGGAGAATGATCTTGAAAATGGATTCTTAGAAACATTAGATTTTTTGAGAAAGGCAAGTGATCTTGATAAAAACAAAGCGAAGGAAATTTTAGAAAAAATAAAACAAAATACAAATCAAATAATTCAAGTAGCAATAGATGATAAGAAAATTGTTGGTTGTATTACATTATTAATTGAACAAAAATTCATTCATGATGGTGGATTTGTAGGCCACATTGAGGATGTAGTAGTAAGAAAAGATTACGAAGGAAAAGGAATAGGAATGAAACTTGTCACATCTATGTTAGAATATGCAAAAAGAAAAAATTGCTATAAAACAATTTTAGATTGCAAGGATGATGTAAAACAATTCTATGAAAGAATTGGATTCAAGCATGAATCAAATGGTATGAGATATGATCATACCTAAAAATATTTTTTTGGTCTTTTTTTAAGTCTAAACAACAGTACTCCTACTACCATAATTGGTATAGAAACAAGTACGAATAGTGGAGGTGTGATCATCACAGTAAATACTTGATAGTCTTTGGGTATATCATCTAACATTGTATATGCATACAACATACCAACCAATAACACTATTCCACCAGCAATTACTAACCATCCAATTTGCTTTGAGCCAAACTTCCTAGCAATCATATAAGCTGTGCCAGACATGACTACACCAGGTGCAACTCCGATTGATATGAATTGTAATACTTTTGATGCAGGTTCAATAGCTATTTCTGGATTATTCATATAATTAAAAATTGAAATTATTTCTCCTACAAACATTGCATACAAACCAATGCCAGCCATTGCAATGTAAGCGCCATATTGTAGTGCCATAGGAATGGAATTTTCTTATGTCTAAATAAACTATTTTTATTAATCTATTCCAACAAGACCAGCTAGTTCTTTTCTACATGCAGCCCCTAGTAATTTAGCTGAATTCTCAGGCGAAGTTGTATTAAGGAACACATTATAGCCTCGTTCAAGTCCAGACCAACTACCAGTAATTGGATATACTTCAATGTGCCAATGAATCTGGCGGCTATTTTTCTTTTCAGGTGATAGATGAAAAGCCAAATTAAATGACACATCTTTCACTTCTTTCGATAAACCACCAAGTGTAGCTCTTAAAATTAATGAAACATCATTGATCTCCTTTTGAGTTATCTTTGAGAAGCTTGTTGCGTGCTTTTTTGGACATATCCAAAATTCAAAAGGATAAGAAGGTGCCCAAGGACAAAATGCGATGAATCCTTCAGTTTGTAAGATTTGCCGTGGACCAGTAGTTTCAGTATTTACCGCCTGACACATAGGGCACACACCCTTTTCGTTGAGTATTTTGTGTGAAGATTCTGCCTCCTCTTCAATTCTTGGAGGTAGAGTTGAAAAACTAACCATATTGATATGTGAATGTTGAACATCCGCCCCAGATTCTTTGCCATGGTTAACAAAGATGGAAACGTAAGTTACTCCCTTTTGTGTATATAGCCATCGAAGTCTGTCCTGGACCACAACCAAGACACTTGACCACTGTTCAACGCTTATAGTGGCAAGAGAATCTTTGTGATTAGGTGATGCCACCACTACATAATGGTATCCATAAGCTGGCTCACTATACAATGGTCTATCACTATAGGTGTTTGGGGTTGATGTTGAAACAGCAGGTTCCTTGCTTTCAAATACACGAACTGACCAATCTTTAACAAAATCATTTTCGTCATCTTGTAATCGTTGTAACATTCCATCTTTTGCAACCAATGATAATAATGATGGATTTGTCATGGACTCATTCCCAGGGCAATAAGGACATTTTTTGGAATCGGTACTTTTTTTTGTAGTTGGGTGGACTATAACATCACGCTCAAGAACGTAATCTTTTCTCATATCCCCCATGAAGAATGATGGAGTTTCTGAGAGTTAAAATCTTTCCAAAACATTTTCAGGATAATAATTATCATAATGATCGCTATTTTGATTACAAGCTTTTAATCGTCCAACTATTTCATGAAAACAGGGATTAAGAAATGCCTGATAACAATCACATCAAGATCGTCTATGTACTATTAGATGGAGTTGGTGATCTACCACATCCAGATTTAGATGGTAAGACACCACTTGAGGCTGCAGCAACACCAAACATGGATACACTAGCAAAAAATGGCATGATGGGACAGGTTATATCAGTAGGAAAAGGCATAGCACCTGAATCAGATATAGCAGTCTTTAATATGCTAGGATACAGGTTTCAACACTCTGATTATGCTGGAAGGGGTGTTATAGAAGCAATTGGGATTGGGATCGATTTTAAGGATGGAGACTTAGCATTACGTGGTAATTTTGCTACATTGGATAATGAAGGTCAAATTATTGATCGACGTGCAGGAAGAAAAATTGAGAGAGATGATGCAGAAAAAATCTCAAAAGAAATTGAAAATGGTGTTAAATTTTCAAATCCCGATGCATCTGTAGTTGTAGCACCAACAATTGGACATAGAATAATTGTAAGATTAAGAGATAGTAAACAACTTTCCTCAGAGATTACAAACACTGACCCAGCTTATACTCGAATAGATGGAATGGGAATAGCAAAAGCAGTAAGCGACTTTATGAGAATAGAAAAATGCATTCCGATGGAACAAACAGAGGATGCGTCTAATGCAGCCAAATTAGTAAATGAGTTCACCGAACAATCATTAGAAATTATGAAAAATAGTGGTGTGAACAAACAAAGAGCACAAAAAAATAAAAAATTACTAAATAGTATATTGCTACGTGATGCAGGTAACAAATATCCAACTGTGAAACCAATTAACGAAATGTATACGATGAACTTTTCATGTATAGTTGATATGCCAGTGGAGGTAGGTATTTCCAATATTCTTAAAATGAAGACATTCAATGCCGGCGGTCTTACCGATTACGAAGAGAAATCGAAGGTTGCAGCACAGGCAATGAATACTGAGAACGCAATATACGTACATCTGAAGGGGCCTGATGAATTTGGGCATGATGGTGATGCGATAGGTAAAATGAAAAACATTGAGGAGATTGATAGGAGGTTTTTTGGTACGCTTCTAGATAATATAGATGCCTCAAAGACTGCTGTAATGATTTCGGCAGATCATTCTACACCATGCATTAACAAAGGACATAGCGATGATCCTGTCCCCCTGTTAATCTCTGGCAATATGATAGAAAATGATAATTCTCAACGTTTCACTGAGAGAGAAGGAGAAAATGGTACAATCGGATTGATTGATGGCGCAGATGTAGTAAAAACTGGAATAAGTTTGTTTAAAACATAAATGTAAAAATTTCTTTTTTATCTAACATCTCAATCACTTTTTGTTTGACGTGTTCAACATTAATTTTACAATACTGTCCTGATTTATCATCAAGTTTTTCTAGTGCGCGACCAAGTACTGAGAGACATATATCATCTTCTGCCTTTTGATAATGTACTAATGCTGCAGCAACTAATATCAACCCTTGAATTAACTCCTTTTCTTCTCCTTTGGATTGTTTCCATGCACCCTCCAGTGCTTCATGACATTCCCAAAACCGTTCGTTATTAAAATAAGAGATTCCATCTTTAACTAATTGTTCCTTTTCAATTTCTTCTTCAATTATGAGCCTAGAATCATCATTTTCCCCAATCGAAGATAATTTTTCTAGTAATAACTCAAAATTATTTTTATGTACAGAAACATCTAGTTCGATAAATTTACTCGATACTCTACAATCACGGATAACAGCAGTCATTCCATAAATTAGATCTCGTGAATTATTGAGTATGGTTGTTGCATCCTTGGGTAAATATTTGGAATTTTTCAGATGTAGCATAAATCGGTCCATACTTTTTTCTTATGATGATTTCATAAATTTGTTAGTGTTGGTTTGAAGATTTATATGAAATACTCAAAGGGCTTTAAACATGTCAATGATTGAAACATTAAGTGATGAAAAAAATTCGTTTTTATCTAGACGTGAGATCACTTGTGATTTTAAGGGATTGGGTGGAAAACTAAAAAAACTTGAAGCTATAGACATGATTACTAAAGAATTCAAATTGGATGGAAAAATTGTAATTCCCATTAAATTACAAAATTATACTGGTCAACCAAAAATCACTGGTACATTCTACGTCTATGATGACGAAAAACTTGCAAGGGAACATGTTAATCCTGTTATTTTTGAACGTTTGGACAAAGCCAGGAAGGCTGGAGAAGAGAAAAAAGATGAGGCTGATACAAAACCAACTGAAGCTGATGCACCTGCCGAGAAAGCTGATGCACCTGCCGAGAAGGGGAAAGATAAGTAATGGCTAGTAAAAAAGGGACCAGCCCAAACGTCTACAAATACTACAAAGTAGATGGCGAAAAATTATCAAAGACACACAAGAACTGTTCTCGTTGTGGTAAAGGAGTTTTTATGTCAGAACATAAAGATAGAAGAACTTGTGGAAAATGTGGTTTGACAGAATTTTCTTAATAAAGTCTTTTTTTCCTTAACTTTGATGCTTTCAATTCAAAACTTTTAATTTTTGAGGTAAGTTTTGGTGCAAGTCTGATTTTTGATACTAGATCAGGCGACAATTTTGCAATATTGGTATCTAATGTTATGTTAGTTGCTGGAAGACTTTTCTCAATCCAATATTTTATCACCTTATCCTCCAGTTTATAATCTCTAAACCCTGATGGAAATTTTTTTGTTATATGTGAAAGTAATGTTTTATCACTAAATACTGCACGTGGTTCAAATAACCTCTGGTTGTCTGCATAAACATTTTCAAAAAGATTTGCAGAAAGTTCGTCAGATATTAATTCCATGTCAGAAATTTTACGCATCAACTCCAAATAATGCAAAAATTCATGCGCCAAAATTGCATGTATCGTTCCCTTCAAACCATATGCAACTAATGGTGCTGATATCTGAATAACAACATGCAAGTTATCGTTAGCAACTACAGGAATTGTTCTTGCAAATAGTATCCCATATTCGAACGAATTTACATTTGACGATGACATAGTTACTGATGGTTCAACGTATGCTATAGGAAAATTTACGCCTGATGCTTTCTCTATTCTAGAAATACCAGAAACTACTATTGGAAAGCGTTTAACAATTAAGGAATACTCTTTCTCCGGCAGAATACCGTTCTGAAATGCTTCTTTAACTTTTAGTAATGGATTCATTGGTGGTAACCACTATTTTCAGTAAAAAACTGTTAATCTTAACTTATGATTAATTATTTTGACAAATTTAATTCAAAATAATAAACAAATGGTTAACCCATTCCAAGTTTACGAAGGAAGCCTTGCATCTGTCTACCCTTAGATGCCTTCATCATGTTTTTTGAATTTTTATAATTTTTTACTAGCTCCTTTACTTCATGTTCAGGCCATCCAGAACCACGTGCAATTCTCTTTACTCTGGATGCGTTTAGAAGATCAGGGTCAGCTTTTTCATCATTATTCATACTTTGAATAATATATCTCCATTTGTCAATACGTTCTTCCATTTTTTCAACCTGATCCTCCTTAACCATACCCGATAAGCCTGGCATACTGTCAAGTAAACCCTGAAACGAACCAACCTTTGTTACCTCTTCAAGTTGGTAGTAGAAATCTTCCATGTTCATTTTACCGCTTGATATTCTTTTCATACGAACATCATCAGCTTCGTTCTCTAATCTTTTAGCCAAATCAAGTACTGCTTGAATATCGCCCATACCCAGCAATCTTCCTACAAAACGAGTTGGAGAGAATGTTTCCAAGTCATCTATACGCTCGCCTGTACCAATGTACATTACTTGTGCACCAGTCGCTGCAGAAGCAGCTAATGCACCACCACCCTTAGCTGAACTATCGAGCTTTGTGATTATTATTCCACCAACTGGAATTGTTTTATGAAATGCTTCAGCTTGAGCGTGGCATTGCTGACCAATTGTACCATCAATTACTAACAATGCAAGATCAGGTGAGGCAACCTTATTGATTTCCTTCATCTCATCCAGTAAATCTTTCTCTTCCTTGTGTCTTCCAGCAGTATCAATCAAAATTATGTCAAGATTAGAATTCTCAAAATGTTTTAATCCATTCTTCACGATTTCAGGTGAATCCTTATTTTTTTCATCACCATAAACCTCAACGCCAGATTTCTCACACATAGTTTGTAATTGCACTAATGCGCCAGGTCTAAACGTATCAGCACCGATTACACCCAATCGGTAACCCTGTTTTGATAAGAATCTAGCAAGTTTTGATGTAACAGTTGTTTTACCACTTCCCTGAATTCCCAAAAGGAGAACCTTGTTAATTTTACCAGACTTGAAATGAAATTCTGTGTCGTTACCCAGTAATTTTGCCAGTTCATCATACAATATTTTTACAATATGATCCTTTCTTGACAATCCAGGTGGAGGTTTTTCATTTAATGAACGATCCTCAATATTTTTGGTTATCTCAAGTACTAGCTTAACATTAACATCAGATTGTAACAATGAACGCTGAACATCCTTGGATAGTTCTTTGATGAGTTCTTCATCAACACCTGACGAGCTAACTATTTTTTTAATAGCAGATCTCAGACTGGATTTTAGATTATCAAGCATTAGAATCTAAACTCGCATCCTCTATTTCAAACCTTCCTCTGTATCCATCCCATATAGTTTGTGATTTGTTTATCTTAATGGGATGTGAATAAATTGGACAGTCTGTAACAAATGTTTCAGCTTCCCCTCCTTCAAAATTTAGATTAAATCCATGCTTGTTAGACAAGTTACTAAGTAATGATACATCGTCTGTGGAAATAATTTTTCCTAGCCATGTTTCATCCAAGCCATCAGATGACACACTTGTCAAAATAAATTTGAAATTAGAATTGAGTAAGTTAATCATGTATTCTTTTGGGTTTGTCTTCCATAACGGAGTAATTATATTCAAATTATCTTCTTTGCAAATTTTTTCAAACTTTTTTTTCTGAAATTCACTAGAAATACCACCATGCACTAATCCATCAATCTGAAAATCTACTCTTGCCTTTTCTATTAATGCTTCAAGTGCATACATTTCATCTGATAAATCATCAGAGTTTGAAGTTGAAGTGATTTGTGGAATTTTCAAAGTTTCTGATTGTAGTTTGGTTAATTCTATGTTGGGAAAATGTAGTAAATGACTGTTAACTGATTTAGGAAATACAGTAATCAGGCATTTTATGTCATGACCCATTTGTTTTGCTTTGTAAATCGAATAAGTACTATCTTTCCCTCCAGAGAATAATGCAGCTAGATTCATACAAAAAACTACAAATCAGAACATTTTACTTTTTGCCAAGAGAAAAATTAAGGACACTTCAACACTCGTAATCGTCATCATTATTCAGACGGCTTTTCCAATTATCATCAGCATCCTATGAAGATCACTTTACGCGCATTATTTTAGTTCTGCCCATAACATTCCAATATTCAATATCCTTACCCTGCTCTAATGTTCCCTCAAGTTCTTCCTCAATCATGTCAACATCAAGTGTTTCAAATGTCTCCGAGTCCATAACCTGCACATTAGAGCCTACTATAGAAATTATTTGAGCTGCCCTTTTGTCAATTAATGGTACATGTACCTGCATGTTGACTGGACCCACATGTGGACGTTTTTGTCCATCAAATATTCCTACTCCAACTATTCTTGCTTTAGCTGATCCATGCTTACCTGGTTTACTTGTATCATACTCAGTAATTCTACAAGGATCACCAGTCGGTTGATCAGATACTGGAAGTAAGATGTAAGATCCAATTTTCAAAGATCCCAATTCAGTAGGCTTGCTCATTATGAAAAAAGGATCATGAGGAGCTTTTGAACTTTTCTATTTTAGTTTTTCAAGAAGCGAAAGGCTAACAAAGTTGTTCATCACAACACCCTTTCGAGAAATATCCTGGCGTGTTTTCTCACAGTATTGATTTATGCTTTGTGGGCTACGTGTATCAGATACTTCTACAATAACAATTTTTTCAGTATGTGGGAATGTAAATTTTGGCTTATCGCTGGAAAAAATATTCAAATGTGCAAATCCAGCCTGTCGTATCTTGTCTTTTTTGACTATAGTATCTGCAACATCAGATATTGCTTCAGAATCATTATACTCCAGATAGTATGTAGAGATGAATTTTTCTTCGCTTTCTAGATCTCTTTCAAAAAGCTCATTATCAACAGTAAAAACGAATGTTGGTTTTGTATTAGTAAATTTTTCTGCATCTTTGATTAGTTTTTCCTCATCTTCAAATTTTGCTAATAGATAATGATTTGTTGAGGATGGGAAATACGGTTTACATTCATCTGAAAAAGTTGCAGTAACAAAGTATATCGATTTTATATTTCTTGAAGAACTCCACATCTCTTTTACGTCTATAGAGAACTTATCATGCTGATATGGTACGCAGATATAGCCAGCCTTTGTATTTGTATTCAACATAGAGTTGGAATCATACCCATACTTATTTTTTCATGATCGTTCTCCGTAATAATGAATAAAATTTTGGTCGATAGTTATTTAACTCCTAAATGTTTCGATGATATTGTCCCAAGTTAGCTCAGCCTGGTAGAGCTTCCGGCTGTAGTGGTTGGCTTTTGGCTAACTGAATTTCCAGCCTATCAGGCATACAGAAACCGGGTTGTCGAAGGTTCAATTCCTTCACTTGGGACTTACAACCAAATCTAGGGATTAATTACGCTACGACCTACAACTTTTCTATTTTTTAGATCTTCTAGTGCAGTGTTTGCTTCATCCATCGAATAATGTTTTGAAACAATTGGTTTAATGACACCGCGTTTAGCCAAATCAATTAGTTCGAGCATGTCATTATAATTTCCAGTATATGCTCCCTGTATTGTAATTGCTTTTAGTGGAATTGAAACCAGTGGTAAGTCTACAGCGCCACCAAATAAACCGACTAGGACTATATTTCCTCTCTTTCTAATGACAGAAAGATCCAGTTTGACAGTAGGAGGAGCATTAACAAAATCAACTATACTGTCGACACCCTTTTCATTACAAATTGACATTATTTCCTTTGATGATTCAGAATCTTTTGTATTTACAATATCATGGGCTCCCATCTCCTTCGCTTTGCCTAACTTCTCATCGTCTAAATCAGCACAGATTATGTTAGCCTTAGAAAGTGCACGTGCAATTTGAACTCCCATCAAACCTAGACCACCAGCACCAACTATCAAAATATTCTCTGGTGAATTTGACATTGCCTTTTTTATTGCAGTGTAAGCAGTAAGACCAGAACATGCTAATGATGCAGCGCCGTCTAGATCAATTCCTGAAATTTTAGCCAAAAATTTGTAGTCTGGAACTAGCGAATACTCAGCATATCCACCATCCTGAAAAACTCCAAGTGATTTTGGCGCTTCGCATAAATTTGTATCACCTTTCTTGCATGTTGGACAATCACTGCATCCTATCCAAGGATATACTAATACATCATCGCCAACATTGATTTCCTCTACAGAATCTCCAATTTCTGTTACTGTTCCAACAATTTCATGACCAGGTATGACAGGAAATTTTACACCCCTATCTGTAACTTTCATGAAGCCATCGCCAGTATCATAGCCACCTTCCCAAAGATGCAGATCACTATGACAAACACCTACGGCTTTGACTTTGACTAAAACTTGTTTACCAGTAGGGGTCGGAGTATCAATTTCAGATATTTTCAAGGGCTTATTAGGCTCTGTGATTTGTGCTGCCTTCAACGTCGAATTTTTCCGTTTATTATAATATAAGAGTTGACTGGAAACAACAAAAAAATAGATTTCATAGTATTAGTGAATCGTTATTATACAAAATCTATGAGTCATGATGAAGAAATTTCTGGTATTTCTCAAGACCCAGTAAATGTTTTGTTTAATCCATCTGTAATTTCAAAAAAAGACGTTTGGCAAATAGACCTAATAGCAATTTTGAAACTATTAATCAAAATACTAGAACAGACTGGGAAAAAAGATTTGAAGGTTGCAGGTATGGCTGCACTTTCTTCATCCCTGATTTATCGAATGAAAGTGGAAAGTATTTTTGCACTACAAAAGGCCGCAATGGAGAAAAAGCCATTAATCAACAGACGGGACGTAGATATTGATATTTTAGATATGCCATATAGGCATGAATCCACATATCCTGTCTCACTCGATGAATTATTGGATTTGCTTGAGAACTTGATTGGTTCCATCGCAAATCCTCGTTCACGGAGGAAGGGACAATTAGATTTTGAGCCTGACCCACCAGATTTCAAAGAATATTTTGTCTCATTTGAAAATTTAGTTGAAGAATATGAAAGTCTAATTATTCGCAAAATCGGAAATGCAGAAAATGGGTTGTTAAAGGAAATTGTTGCAGATTTAGATAGTCTGGATTCTATAAGATGTTTTTTTACAGTTTTATTCCTAGCGCGTGATCAAAAAGTTGAGTTAGAACAAATTGATGACGATATTCAGATAACTTTGATTGACAATAATAAGAAAGGAGAGTAAGATGGGCAAGATTCTAAATGAAGATCAAATAGCAGCGCGACTTGAGTCTGCATTATATTCTGCTGGAAGACCGTTAACAATAGAAGAACTAATCAAAGCTGCTGGAACAGAATCACGACAAAAGACAATGGCTGTGTTAGAATCAATTATTAAAAAAATGAAAAACACATTCAAAGCTATTGAGATTGTTACTTTACCAGATGGCAGCTATGTTTTTCAGTTAAAACCAGAATACAGTTCAAGCGTTAGAAAATATGCATCAAAACCACTTTTATCAAGAGCTACACAAAAAACATTATCATATATCGCATTAGAACAGCCAATAAGTTCAAAGCAACTCTTGGAAGTTAGAGGATCTGGTGTTTATGCACAACTA
>LULR01000142.1_pt1 | contig 31626 bp, 36 predicted proteins | sample 729471 | NCBI WGS metagenome assembly LULR01 (sample SAMN03860284, study PRJNA289734) | marine metagenome | biome: seawater column; feature: ocean; material: water; isolation source: Red Sea water column Station 108 - depth 500m | place: Saudi Arabia: Red Sea | collected 2011-10-15 | depth 500 m
GCCCTAGGTGCAGAGCCGATCGTGATGGGGATGGGAGATATTTTCACGGCGATGGAGCGCGGAACGATTGACGGATACATGCAAGGCCCACTTGCACAAGCCCAGCAATTCGAAGGCTTGGTCAAGACAGTGATTTTCCCCGGTGTTTACCGCGCTGGCTTCCCGGTCCTGATTAACAAGGAGACATGGGGCAAGATGTCGACCGATTTACAGCAACGGCTGACAACGTTTCTTCGAAGGGACTTTGCATATCGTATGGACTACATCTGGAGTCAAGATATCGCCGATAACATCGAACTGATGAAAGCCGCTGGGTTCAACATTTTGGAACTGCCAGCTGATGAAGCCGCACGTTATGAGCAAATGGCAATGGATGCCGCATGGGCTGTCACAGCTGCAAATGCCGGCGACGAAGTTGCTGCCGAGCTGCGAGGAATGCTGGACAAATAGCGCACGGGCAACGAAAGTTAGGTGGAGCCCAGCAAACACTGGCTCCACCTCTTTTTTTTGCAGGAGTAAAAAAACTTGTACAGCACATTTGCTAATTTGAGTCATTTTTTCAGCCGCTTAAATTTTTATTGTGCAATCCTTGGCGCTGCTCTCCTCTTCTTCATCGCTACCATAATTTGCTTGGAGGTTACTGGGCGTGCACTTGGTGCTTCCTCGCGTCTTTGGGTCTTAGAAACCAGCGAGTACTCACTTCTTTACATCACATTCCTTGGGACTCCCTATTTGCTCGAGAAGAATATGCATGTGGTTATCGACATTGTTTACACTAGTTTCACGAATACCTGGAGGTTAATATTTCAAGCGTTGAATTCCGTAATAGGTTTTCTGGTCTGTGCTGTTCTGGCAATTGTCGGAGTAATAGTTGTTGTTGAACAATATGGGCTTGGCGTCCGGGAAATCACCGTGATGCGCCCCTATAGCTGGTGGCTGACCGCAGCATTGCCATTGGGTGCCGGATTGATGGCCATCCAGTTCCTAAAGCAGTTTATCTGCACTCTAAAAGGCAAGGCTTTATAGTCATGGATTGGTACTATATAATCGCCATTATTCTTGGCCCACTCTTTGTCCTGATGTTTGTAGGATTGCCGGTCGCGTTTTCATTTCTCGCGGTTAACATTGTTGGATCGTTTGTCCTGATGGGTGGCTTGCCGGGCATTAAGCAACTCGTTCTGAATACGGTTGATTCAGTGTCTAGTTTCGTGCTGATACCCATCGCCCTGTTCATGATTATGGGCGAGGCGATGTTCCGGTCCGGTATCGCAATTGATCTAATGGACACGCTCGATAAATGGTTTGGGCGGTTGCGTGGACGTTTGGCGTTAATGGCTGTCGGAGGTGGAGTTCTCTTTTCAACCCTAACCGGTAATTCGATGGGGTCCATCGCGTTGCTTGGATCGTCGCTAACGCCAGAGATGGAAAAGCGAGGCTACAAAAAACCGATGTCGCTTGGTCCGATCCTGGGTTCGTCCGGTCTGGCAATTATGATCCCACCTTCGGCTTTGGCAGTTGTGCTCGGCGTCATAGCCGAACTCTCAATCCGCCGGATCCTAATCGGCATCATTATTCCGGGTCTTTTGATGGCGCTGCTGTACATCATCTATATACTTGGACGCTGCCGGCTACAACCAGAGCTAGCGCCCTCATTCGACGTGCCAAAGGTTTCTCTTTCTGAAAAACTGTCTGCGACAGCAATTAATATCCTGCCACTCACATTTGTTATTTTTTCCGTCGTTGGCGTCATTTTCTTAGGGATAGCAACGCCAAGTGAAGCAGCGGCTACTGGCGCCTTTTCGGTCCTTATTTTGGCAGCCCTGAAACTGCGACTAACGTTCAAGGTTTTTGGCGACACAATGTTTTCCAGCGCCAATATTTCGGTGATGGTATTGCTGATCATATCTGGGGCCATGACGTTTTCGCAGCTCTTGGCGTTCACTGGCGCAACCTACGGTATGATTGATGCCGTGATGTCGATTGATATCTCCAATGAAGCCATTGTTTTCTTGATGATCATGCTCGTGATTTTGATGGGCATGGTTATGGGGCCCTTGCCCATAATGCTGATCACGTTGCCGATATTCATTCCCATCGTGATACAGTTTGGGTTCGATCCGATTTGGTTCGCGGCGATGTATTTGGTTGCTATTGAAACCGGTGCGACCTCGCCCCCATTTGGTGCGGCTCTATTCGTGATGAAAGGCGTGGCACCAAAAGGCACAACAATGGGTGATATTTACGGAGCCGCTGTGCCCTTCGTCATCTGTGACTTTATCGCAATCCTCTTGCTGTTCTTTATTCCCGAAATTGTGACATATCCAGTGGATCTGATGTTCAAATGACCGAACGACCTAGCTTCATTGTCTTTATGACAGACCAACAAAGGGCTGATCATTTAGGTTGCTATGGGAATCCCATCGTACGAACTCCAAATATCGATGCGATTGCCAATCGTGGAACGCGGTTTGATAATTTCTATGTCGCAAATCCAATTTGCCAACCAAACCGTGCAGCACTTGCAACGGGGCAGTTGACATCGGTCAATGGGTGCAGGCAAAACGGTATACCACTCGGCTTGGATTGCACGACCTACGCGGATGTCTTGCGATCTAGTGGTTATCGAACAGGTCTTGTGGGCAAAGCACACTTTCAGAACGTCTCACCGATTGAGACAAAGTTACCTCAATCAAATGGGAAAGGCGAAGAACCAAACGGGCCCTACAACCTAGCCTTAAGATCGCAACGGCGGGGTTCGGAATATGAGTGTGAAATTCGAACAAGCTGGATCAAGAACCCTAATAAGGAATTACCACTTCCCTACTATGGATTTGATCACGTTCGCTTGTGCATTGGGCACGGTGACCAGGTTGAGGGACACTATTCTGGCTGGCTGAAAGACAAACTGGCTGGTGCGTCAGACCCACGCGGACGGGCTGGAGCGTTGGAAGACGGTTCACCGGAAACGCCACAAATCTGGCGCACAGCACTGTCCGAGGAACATTATCCAACGTCATATGTTGGTGAGCAGGCTTGCAAATTTCTGGAGGAACAGGACGACACTCCATTCATTCTTGTCGTGTCTTTTCCAGATCCTCACCACCCATTTACACCCCCAGGTCAGTATTTTGATCTTTATGATCCTGCAGACATCCCGCTGCCAAAAAGTTTTGCTCATCGAACCAGCGCCAGAAGCGATTTACCTAACCATATTCAGCGGATTTATGAAATTGGCGCGGAAAAACCCGATGAGTTCTGGCCATTTCATACTGATGATGAGGCCATGCGCCGCATGATCGCACTGAATTACGGTACGATCACCATGATTGACGAACAAGTTGGTGTTGTGATGCAAGCTCTGAAGAATATTGGCCAATCCGAAAACACCAATATCATCTACATGTCAGATCACGGCGACTATATGGGTGATCATGGCACCGTTCTTAAAGGGGGGGTTCACAGTCACGGGCTGATCCGTGTACCGCTGATCTGGTCCGATCCGATAAATCGTGGGACGGACGTCACGGGAATTCAAGGTAGTGCGATCGATTTTGCGCCCACGCTTCTGCAAAAAGCGGGTCTGAAAGTCCCGTATGGAATTCAAGGTCGTGATCTTTTGGCTGATGATGTCAAAAACTTACCTGTACTAATCGAGGATTCCGGCTTAGTGATGGCATCGGACGATGGGCGTACAGCTTTCTGGTCGCTCGTTCATGACAGTTGGCGGATGAGCGTTTTTGAAGGGTCTGATCTTGGAGAGCTTTTTAATCTTGGCGAGGGTCCGGATGAGTTGGATAACCTTTGGGCTGATCCTGCTGCAACATCGCAGAAAATGGCGATGATGCATTTGCTGATTGAACGGCAAATAGCCCTTCGAAGTAAGTCTCTGCTTCCAACCCATCAGGCCTGAAGAGAATTCGATCTGTATTGTACTTAGAGGATACAGGGAGTTTTATTAATACCGGGAAACATTCAATTAGGTGAAAAACTTTTTTCTTAAAAAGGTGTTGCGCTTCTAAAAAATCTTTGTACTATTTTTTAAAACAATGTTTCTTATGTGAAACAAAATATTGGAATGAATCAGAATTCATGATGGAACAGGGTGAATTGAAGGTAAGTAAGGAAAGCCGCGAGGAAGTGGAGAAATTGCTCAACCGCGGATTGCGCCAGCGTTGGTATCCGATTGCACCGAGCTGGATGGTGCAGGAAAACCCATTGGGTGTCACTCGGCTGAGTGAACATCTGGCGATTTGGCGTGATGAGTCCGGAATACCGCACGTGATTGAGGATCGCTGCCCACATCGAGGGGCGCGACTGTCCCTGGGATGGAATTTGGGAGATCGTCTTGCCTGCTGGTATCATGGCGTAGAGGTAAACCACGAAGGCGAGGTAATCCGTGTTCCTGCTGTGGAAAAATGTCCGATGGAGGGCAAGTGCATGGTACAGAGTTATCCAACTCACGAAGTGCAAGGGGCGATCTTTGCGTATTTTGGGGATGAGCAGCAGCCCGACGCCGTGAAGCTACAACTACCTGAAGAACTCACGGACGATGCTTACGGCAGTTTCCTCAGCACCGCGCTCTGGCGCTGTAACTACCGCTACGCCATTGACAACGTGATGGACCCGATGCACGGTGCCTATCTCCATGCAAAATCGCACTCGATGTCGACAGGCGATAAATCAGCACAAATGCGATTATCCGAAACCGGACAGGGCTGGATGTTTGAGAAGGAAAATCAGCGTGGTGTCAATTTCGACTGGGTGGAGTTTGCGGATACCGGAACCTTCTGGATGCGCCTGGCAATCCCCTACCGTAAGAACGCAGGGCCGGGTGGAAATTTCACAATCATCGGTTTCGTCACTCCAGTGACAGAGCAGGTCTGTCAGGTTTATTTCTGGCGAGTACGCAAGGTCTCCGGATGGGAGCGCGACACTTGGGGATTTCTTTACAAAAATCGGCTTGAGGGCCTACACTGGGATGTGCTGGAACAAGATCGCGTGGTGCTCGAAGCCATGCAGGACAACGCCCGTACACGTGAATCGCTTTACCAGCACGATGCCGGAATGACCAAAATACGCCGTGAATTGCGAATACTGGCGCAAAAGCAGGTGAACACTCAAACCTCTCACGCTTAAAACATGTATGGACTGGAATCCCTGGCTTACCAAGACTCATGAAAACAAGGGTGGAGCTGATTATCTGGAAACCTACGATCCCCCCACACTCTTACCGTGGCAAACCCGATCTGCCCCACCAACAGAATATGAGCAGGAGTTGGCGGATGCTCTTCAGGAAATCTTTGGGGAGGAGGTATTTGATCTGACCGGAATCGTCCGCAGGCTCAACGAATCCTGCGTGAAGCCTCCTGAAGAAGGAGGTTGGACCGAAACCAACTTTCAGTCCGTGATGAAACGGCTGGGGGAGTGGCCGTGAGCGATGTCAGGCTCGAATTCAGGAACGTCACCAAACGGTTCCGCAATCCGAACAATGCTAACCTGGAATCCATCACCGCTGTTGAGGGGGTTTCCTTGAAAGTGAAGGATGGGGAAGTCGTTTCGCTGATCGGACCCAGTGGTTGTGGTAAGAGTACCCTGCAGAACTTGGCGTCCGGACTTGATCAACCTTGCCCGCTCGTTCAAGGCGCGACGTTCGCAGATTTTCTGAAAGATCGAGTTCCCAGCCTCTATGCCAGCACTCTTTTCTGGACTGCGAGTGGGCGCGACACTAGCGGTGATCGGTGTGGTAGTCGGCGAGATGGTCGGCGGCAACATCGGCCTGGGATACCTGTTGGTGTTTGGTGAGGGAGCGGCTAATACAGCAATGGTGTTTGTCTCCATTTTTCTGCTCACACTGATCGGCATTCTTGCCTACGTCGCAGTCATCGTATTGGAACGCAGGGTCTTGCACTACTAGCCCTCGCCCTCGTTCGGTAATGTCTAAAATACAAACATTGAACAAAGAGATTACATGAGTAACGAATCAAAAAACATCAAGAGTCCCTTGATTCCACAGGGTGAATCGCTGGAGTCGTGGATGAAAACCAAGATAGCCCGACACAAAACCAGGACTTTAGACTGGAACGCACTCAAGTTCCAGTCGGATTACGATCCGAAGTATCGCCGGGCACAAATGCGTTACTTGGGTACCGGAGCTGCCGGAGTGTCGACGGATAACAACACCGTCCAGGCTGAACATTTTACCTTTTCGACAATGGTGTTACCCGCTGGTTGCGAGGGACCGTTGCACGTTCACCACGACACTGAGGAGGTGTTCTTCATTTTGCGGGGCAACAAGATTCGACTAATTTTCGAGGCTGAGGGTGATACATGGGAAACTTATTTGAAGGAACGTGACCTGATCTCGATCCCTCCTGGGGTATACCGAGGACTGGTCAACGAGGGGATCGAGGAAGCATTGATGTGCGTGATGCTGGGAACTAGCAAGCCGGAGAAGCCCACTTACCCCCCCGATCATCCACTGGCGAAGGTCAAGCGACCACAGCTTTAAGGCATCAAGAGCTATGTCGCTACTGAAAGACCGGATTATCGTCATTACCGGAGCCGGACGCGGTCTCGGACGGGCCTTTGCCGAGGACTGTTGCAGACAAGGGGCAGAAGTGGTGATTGCAGAAAAAAATATTGAATGGGGGCAGCAATGCGAACTCGAACTCCGGAATGCAGGGCATACAGCAACTTTTTTCCCAGTGGACATAGCGGATCCGGACTCCGTCAAAACGCTTTCTACTGATCTGTCGAAGACCTGCAAAAAGATCGATGGATTGGTCAACAATGCCGGGCTCGCCACTGGCATTGGCGGCAAGACTTTTGAGGAAATAGACCTAGAAACATGGGACCTGGTGATGCGCATCAACGTCCGAGGGACCTGGCTGATGGTTAAGGCACTTGCTTCCCAGCTGCGTCGTTCGGACTCAGGACGGGTGGTGAATCTCACTTCAGACACTGCCCTGTGGGGTGCCACTAAGCTGTTGCACTACGTTTCCAGCAAGGGAGCGGTGATTGCCATGACCCGCTCACTGGCCCGTGAGCTTGGGCCGGACAGCATCACCGTCAATGCAGTTGCTCCTGGGTTGGTGAGGAGTGAATCCACAGACTACGTTCCCAAGGAACGCCATGATCTCTACGAAAGCGGAAGGGCCATTCCTCGAGCTCAGTATCCGGAAGACGTGGTCGGCGCAGTAAGCTTTCTGCTGTCCGAGCAGGCGGGCTTCATCACGGGTCAAGTTCTGCCAGTCAACGGCGGATTTGTCTTTTAAGTAATGGATTATAGGCAGTACGGAGCCGACAATTAAGTGCATTGAATAATACTAAGTTTAAAAAATCCTCAACAAATTTAATTTACAATGTATTTTAATGGGAAATTAGTAGATTTTATTTGTTTTCTCAGAGGTCACCGAAAAAAGAATACGATGAAAAAATCTTTAGTTGAAAACCAACGGGCCTGGGGATGAATTTGCAGATTGACTATCAGATAGTTGCTACAGGGAAGCGGAAGTTCAGCTTTCGGGAAGCCGGAGAGGGTCCTACATTGGTACTACTGCACGGCATCGGCTCAAATGCAGGCTCATGGTGCAACCAACTTGTCACTTTATCCGACCATTTCCGAGTGATCGCTTGGGATACGCCCGGTTATGGGGAATCAACTCCATTGAATGAGCCTCAACCTCTGGCAAGAGATTACGCAGACGCACTTGCGATGTTTCTGGATGTGATGCAGATCCAGGAATGTTGTTTGGTGGGTCATTCGATGGGAACGCTGATAGCGGCGGCGTTTGTCCGGAAGCATTTTCGCACCACAGCCTTGGGGCTGACTTCCTGCGCAATGGGCTACCGAATGCAGCCTGACGATCCTGTTCCAGAAAATATCGCAGAGCGACTGCGAAACTTGGAGGAATTAGGACCGGAAGGAGTGGCCCAGGCACGAGCGGCACGCTTACTTTCAAAGACGGCAGGCCAGGAGCAAGTTGATCAGGTACGCGAAACGATGGCACAGATTCGCCCGGACGGCTACCGACAGGCTATGATGATGCTCGCACAAGGTGACTTGGAGGCAGACGCTGTCCACGTGGAAACGCCCTGCTTGGTTCTGTGCGGAACCGATGATCAAATCACGCCGGAAAGTCATAGCCAGCGAATCGCAGAGGTTATTGCAGGCTCTCAATACCAGTCTCTTCCGGGAGCAGGACATCTGTGTTATATAGATCAACCCGAAACGTTCAATAGCACTCTGCGCAATTTCTTTTTCCCACAACCACGATGATGGAAACGTCCCCACCGGAAAATCGATACATCGTACCCGGTTTGGTGCGAGGCATGCGGCTGCTGGAGCAGTTCACCCACAAACAGCAGGAGTGGCGGCTGTCCGAACTTGCTAGGACGCTCAATATGCCACGCTCCACGGTTTTTCGCCTGGTACACACGCTGGAGCAACTCAAGTACCTTGAACACCACCCGCAGCGCAAGACTTACCAACTTGGGAATCGGGTGCTGAATCTCGGGTTTGAGTATCTAGCTTCGCAGGAACTGATCGAAGTCGCGCGCCCATTTCTTACAACATTGAATGAAAAGACCGGATGTTCGGTGCATTTGGGCGTGCTGGATGAACGAGAAGTGGTGTATCTTTTACGAATCGCCGGACGTCAACACTTGGTGAGCAACGTAGGAGTCGGTACGCGCTTTCCGGCTCATGCAACAACGTTGGGACGAGTTTTGCTCTCCGAACTTAGTTTGCAGGAGTTAAATCATTTGTATGAAGGAATAGAATTGCGACGAATCACTGAGCAGACAGACACTACAGTTCAGGATCTGCATCAACGACTGTGCGCTGAACACCAACTCGGATACGCACTCAGTCTGTCAGCGTTTGAAGCAGGCGTGGTCAGTGTGGGAACTAGAATCCGGGATGCCTCCGGAAAGATCATTGCGGCCATCAACATCAAAGGTCCGGAAACTGTATTTGACCGTGAGGCTCTGGAAGGTAAAATCAAAGACCTCGTGCTGCAGGCGGCGGAAGCCATTTCCAATCGAATGGGGTATCGGGGATAACAAGGGATAGCATGGACTTAAAACTCAAGGATTGCGTAATCGTAGTCACCGGAGGTTCCGCAGGAATCGGACTGGCCACAGTGAAAACTTTACTGGGCGAGGGGGCGAAGGTCGCCTTTTGTGCCCGTAATGCGGATCGCTTGGAAACCGAGCTGGCTATATTACAAGCCGAACACGGCACTGCCGTCTGGGCACAACCTTGCGATGTACTGGACACCGAAGCCGTGGCTCAGTTCCGAGAGGCCGTGCTTGGCTATTTTGGACAGGTGGACGCCCTCGTCAACAACGCCGGTCAGGCCCGCATCAGCACCTTTGCCGACACAGAGGATGACGACTGGATGGCCGAGTTGCAACTCAAGTATTTCAGCGTGATCCGTCCAACCCGCACATTTTTACCTGAGTTGGAACAATCACCCATCGGTTCGATGCTCGTTGTCAATTCGTTGCTTTCACGGCAGCCTGAGCCTCGTTTGGTGGCAACGTCATCTGCTCGGGCGGGGGTGCAGAATCTGCTGCGCTCAATGAGCAAGGAATTCGCGCCCAAGGGTATCCGGGTCAACTCGATCCTGATCGGTACAGTTGAATCTGAACAATGGAAACGGCGGTACGAGGCCCAAGATCCTGAAGGAACCAACTTCGATGAATGGATGATCGAGCAAGCTAAACAACGTGACATTCCGCTGGGCCGCTTTGGCACTCCCGCTGAAGCGGCGGCGGCGATTGCGTTTCTGATCTCACCCCAAGCAGGTTTCATCACTGGAGCAGCCTTGGAAGTTGATGGTGGAGTCGCCTGCTATGTCTGAACAAACTATCACCACTGGAGAGTTAGTCTCCGCCTTTCTGGAAGCCTGCGGAGTGCAGACGGCATTTGGCGTGGTCAGTATCCATAACCTACCGATGCTTGATGCCATCGGTCGTCGTGGAAAAATTCGTTTTGTGCCAAGCCGAGGAGAGGCCGGTGCTGTCAATATGGCTGATGGTTACGCCCGCACGCAGGGGGCATTGGGCGTGGCCTTCACCAGTACCGGAACCGGAGCGGGAAATGCCGCTGGAGCCTTGATTGAAGCTGAAACAGCTGGTACGCCGTTATTACACCTCACCGGTCAAATTGATTTGCCTTACCTCGATCGGGGACGCGGATACATCCACGAAGCCAAAGCACAGTTGGGAATGTTGCGGTCGATATCCAAGGCGGAGTACCGCGTTTGGTCCCCGGAGTCAGCGCTAGGGGTTTTACGGAAGGCGGTGCGTACTGCATTGACAGCTCCAACGGGCCCCGTCAGCGTGGAGATTCCCGCCGACGTACAAGCAGCAATGTTGCCGCAGCCAAATGACTTTTCACCACTGCCTGTACCGATTTCGCATCCAGGAGAGTCCTCGCTGGATCAGCTTGCGGAGCGTTTGGCCACAGCGAAGCGTCCGCTCCTCTGGCTTGGGGGCGGCGCACGACATGCCCGCGAGGGCGCAATTCGCCTGGTGGAGTGCGGTATGGGCATGGTCACGAGTGTCAACGGACGCGGCATTGTTCCGGAAGACCATCCGCTCACACTGGGGGCCTTCAACATGAACCCGGATGCGGAAGCGTTTTACCAAAGCTGCGACCTGATGCTCGTGGTTGGTTCGCGCCTGCGCAGCAACGAAACGAAAATCTATCGCCTCAAGCTACCAGAACCGTTACTCCAAGTGGATGCGGACCCATTAGCGGATGGGCGAGAGTATCCGAATTCCGGGTTTGTTTGTGGCGACAGCGCTGTGGTTCTGTCTGGGCTGGCGGACCGACTAGAAGGCCGTTTGCAAATTGACCCTGCTTTTGCCCTGGACTTAGCCTCGGCGCGGGAAGAGGCTGTAGCCAAGCTTCAGGATACCCTTGGCCCCTACGATGCCTTGGTGGACGCCTTAAAAGCAGTGATGCCGCCTGATGCACTATGGGTGCGCGACGTGACCATCTTGAACAGCACCTGGGGCAATCGCTTGCCGAAAATCTCTGATCCACGCAACGGAATCCATGCTTTGGGCGGTGGAATTGGACAAGGAATGCCGATGGGCGTAGGGGCTGCCCTCGGAGCTGACGGACGCAAGGTGGTTTCGCTGTGTGGAGATGGAGGGCTAATGCTCAACATCGGCGAACTTACTACCGCAGTGCAAGAACAGGCGGACTTGACGCTGCTGGTGATGAACGACCAGGGCTACGGCGTCATACGCAACATTCAGGATGCAAGATTTGGAGGGAGGCATTACTTCACGGACTTGCGGCTACCAGACTTCGCCACACTCGCCAAGTCGCTGGGTATGCCGTACTGGAGCGTTACTGCAGTTTCCGAGTTTGGAGAAATATTTCGGGAGGCACTTTCCGTCAAAGGCCCCGCATTGGTGGAGGTGGAAATGCAGACCATCGGACCGTTCAAGGTTCCCTTCGCGGGACCTCCCGTCAAAACAGAGTGAGGCACATGATTCGCGTTGGACTTATCGGTTACGGAGGAATCGCCAAAACGTTGTTGAGACATCTGACCACCGCTTCGGAAGGTAAGGCTGAGGTTGTCGGGGTGCTATGCAAGCCCGGACGCCAAGCAACGACTCAGGAAGCAGTGGGAATAGAAGTTCCCGTGGTGGAGCGTCTGGAAGACCTGCTTGTTCTTTCCCCCGGCATTGTTTCCGAGTGCGCGGGACACGCTGCCGTCCGGGAGTTTGGCGAGGCCGTGCTGCAATCCGGCACCGACCTAATGATTATTTCCATCGGTGCTTTAGCTGATGCCAAACTGCACGACCGTCTGAAAGACGCAGCCAAGCAGTCGGACCGACAAATCCTACTCCCTGCCGGAGCGATTGGTGCAGTGGATGCTCTTGTGGCCGCACGGCTGTCCGGATTGACCAAAGTGCGGTATCGCTCTCGCAAGCCTCCGGGCGCCTGGCTTGGCACGCTTGCGGAGTCGGTCTGCGATCTCGATCACTTGAAGGAGGCCATCGTCTTCTACCGGGGCACCGCTCGCCAAGCCGCACTACACTATCCAAAAAACGCTAATGTAGCGGCTACCATTGCCCTGGCCGGACTGGGGTTTGACGAAACCGAGGTAGAACTGTGCGCCGATCCGCATACTTCCCGAAATACCCACGAAATTGAGGTCTGTGCAAAGGCATGCAACTTCCAGATTGAGCTGGAAGGAATTCCTTCTCAGGAAAATCCCAAGACCTCTGCCCTGACCGCCTTTAGTGTCATTCGTGGACTGGCCAACCTTGATGCGGCCATCGCCATCTAACAAATTGGAGGATCATCATGCTCACAGGAATCGACGCAATCACTTACGGAGTTGAAGACTTGGCACAGTGCCGGAAATTTTTGGGCGATTGGGGGCTCCGGAAGGTGCTCAGCACCAAGCATTCCGCACGCTTCGAGACGATGGACGGAACGGAGGTGCGTCTCAGACCCCATGATGACAAACTCCTACCTCCAGCGATGGAAACCGGCTCGACCCTGCGTGAAGTGGTCTGGGGCGTTAAAAACAAGCGCAGCCTCGACGCCCTACTCAAAAGATTTTCCCGAAATGTATCTTTTACGGAAGGGAAGGATGGCGTGGCACGGATCACCGATCCAAATGGCTTGACGTTGGCCTTCCGGCTAACTCTGCGTAAGCCTTTTTCTGTTTACGGAGCCGTCATGAACACTCCGGGGTCACCGCAGCGGGTTGATGAACCTAGTCCGATTTACGAACGCGCTACCCCGATCCAGGTGGGCCATGTGGTGCTGTTTGTCTCGGACTTGTCTGAGTCCGAAGAGTTTTACACGGAGGTGCTGGGCTTTCAGGTTTCCGACCGCTATCCCAGACACGGTATCTTCATGCGATGTGCACCGCGTGGAGGGCACCACAACCTCTTCCTTCTCAAGAGTCCCACAGGCCGACCCAAGCTGAACCATGTAGCGTTCACCGTCCGTGATATCCACGAAGTCTTCGGCGGCGGGCTGCACATCAGTCGACAGGGCTGGAAGACGCAACTTGGCCCCGGGCGACACCCGATCTCCTCGGCTTATTTCTGGTATGTTAATTCCCCGTGCGGTGGGCTCGCCGAATACTATGCGGACGAGGACTACCTGACTGAAAACTGGCAACCACGCAACTTCGAGCGCAAGCCCGAACTGTTCGCGGAATGGGCCGTCATAGGCGGACTTGACGGCATTACCAGGCGTCAAAAAACAGACAAATGACGATCACATGATTCTGATCCGCGACCTCAACTAGCTCCGTAGAGAGTGTGCAGATGAAATATCTGAGGAGTTACACCGTAACTTTGCCAAAATTGCACCTAAGGCATTGAATATACTGACTGACCTTGCATAGAATGCTGAGAGTGAGAGTGTACGTTTGGGTGCAACCCGCGATCTTTTGGATAGAGCTGGGTTTAGGCCTGTTGATAGACATGAAATAGTAAAGGAAAAATCTGTGGAAGAACTCAATGCTCAGCTTGTAAGTCTTGTAGGAGAGAATGGTGCAGAGATGCTAATAAGTGCTTTCAGAAGCAGGAAAAGCATATCAGGCCCTGAACTGGCTGGGTAGGTTGAAATTTAATTTGTATATAGGATGCCTCCTTAACTTCGTCTGCATTAATAGTTTCCCTTTTGCTCAGTCTGCTAGTGGAATCATAACCCGTCCTTCCATTTTTACTCCTGCATTTTTCATGGCTTCTTGATTTTCAGGTCGCGTCATAAATTCTTTGACAACATCCATGGAGGGAATTTCCATAATGCAATGCATTTTATTTGAATTCTCAGCTTCACAGGCTACCACAATGGTTTTTATTCCCACTTCTTGTCTTTGAGATTCAAGACTATCAAATATTTTCTTCCAATGGTCATATCCATTTTCTAATTCTTGTGAGATATATATTTTCATTTTAGCCTTTTGATATATAAGTTATACACTAAATACAGTTGGAAAAAATTTATTAGACGAGAACATATTATTTTGTGGCTCAAGATGCAACCTTTATTTGAATTTATGAGAAGGTGGGAATTGTCTTGGAGAGTCTTTAATTGATTGAGACTGAAGATTGTTTACAAAGGTTAACGGAAAGAACGTTCTATGGGGTGTCTGACTGTGAAGAATTAGTGGGGGTACCTTACAGGGGATGATGGGGTGAGTTTTTTATACCCTTAGAAAATTTATTTATTCTTTTTATAGAATTCTTAATAAAAATAAAATAAACTTGCAAAAGATTCTTTTACTTAGTAGTATTCCGCAAGCCCTTCAAAGTGTATTTCAATTTTGGAAACAATAAAATTTGCAAAGTGAATAATGCACTTTAGTCATGAACCTTTAATCTATTTAAAAGGAATGACCCATGTCCGTTTCTGAAGCATCCCAAACCATTGATCCTTTAGACAGTGCCCTCGGCCCCCACAAGGTAATACATGCTTTCTGGCTGGCAGGAATGAGTTGTGATGGCTGTTCCATTGGCGTTGTTGGAGCAACACAGCCTTCTGTAGAATCGTTGTTAACTGGCTCAATCCCTGGAGTTCCAAAAGTTATTTTACATCATCCTGTGCTTGATGTAGAAGCTGGTGAAGCTTTCATGCAACCTTATGAACAGGCGGCAAATGGTGAGCTGGAAGATCCGTTCGTAGTTATTTATGAAGGATCAATTGCTGATGAATCTATTGCTGCCTCAGATGGTGGATATTGGGCTCCACTTGGTGCACGTGAAGTAGAAGGGGAAATGCAGCCCATTCCCCTGGGGAGGAGTCCCTGCTGCAGTCGGTAATGTAACCAATGCCATGGGGCTAATGGACTTTTTACCATCCGATTACCGCAGCACACTGGGATTGCCTGTAGTGAATATTCCGGGTTGTTCCCCTGTAGGTGATAATTTTACAGATACTGTTGCTGCTGTTTTGCTGTTTTTACAGGGTATCGGTCCTCTTCCAGAATTTGATGAATTAGGTCGGCCAGCGTGGCTTTTTAATGAAACTGTTCATCGTGGATGTAATCGTGCGGGATTTTATGAGGAAGGAGATTTTGCTGAAGAGTATGGTGATAAGGAATGCCTGGTAGAAATTGGATGCTGGGGTCCGGTAGTGCAGTGCAACATCAACAAAAGAGGAGCAATAAATAACATGGGAGGCTGCATGAATACAGGGTCTCCATGTATCGGTTGTACTATGCCGGGCTTCCCGGATGCTTTCTCTCCATTTTACAAGAGACCTCCGGGGACACTTGTCTCTTCTTCAGCTTCTAAAGTACATGGGGCTATTATTCGTGCTTTACGTAACCACACTAGATTTTTTAATAATCGTACAAGGCGCTGGGATGAACAGGGACATGTTCCTAATGGCTGGGGAAATGTGCGTGAACCAAATTTGATTGAGAAAGCAGTGCACTTTATTTATAAAAAAGTGCAAAAAATGGGATCTTCTTCAAAAATATAATGTGTACTAAACAGTGGAGCGTGTTATGAGTGACCCGGAACTTTTCTCAACTTGGTATTTATGGTTGGGTGTTGCTGCAGTTATTATAGTTGCAGCTGCTGCTTTGCTGATATCTGTTTGGTTAGCTGCAAACAGAATCTTAAAACTTGCAGTAGCTGCGCTGGGATTAGTGCAGCATATCAAAGCCAACACTCAGTGTGTCTGGCACCTTGAGGATACAAACAATACAGCGGTTAATATATTAAATACTGCTAATTCAATTCACGGTCATGGTGTTGAGGTTGCAAAGGTACTTCATTCAGCTAATGTTACTGAATCATAATCTCCTCTTTCTTTGTTCTTAAGGAGAAAATTTTATGGAAGTTAGTCAAAGCGCGGTAGAAATTATTTGGGTGGCAGTGCAATCTGGACACATGGAAAATTAGTGGCAAACAATACAATACAAATACCACTGTTCCTTGGGACCACCAATCGGGTGGTTAACCAGATTAAATCAGAGGCAGTTGCCATCCTAGGTGCAACAAAAGCTATCAGTGAGCATGCAAGTCAATGCTCGGGATGTCCGGATTGCGTGATTTCCTCTAAATAGTATTAATACAGGAGTATTATGATGTTTGTTTTCTTGATGATAATTACTGTGCTCGCTTCTGTTCTTCTGTTAGTGGTTTTGATCTCTAACCTTAACAATATTATTGCTACACTTAATGCAATTGGAGGAAATCCTGATAGTTATCTCTCCAAACTGAGACTCGGATTGAGAGCAATTGAGACAGAAACCAGTCATATACCGACGGAAGTGACTACACTGAACACGGAACTAGGAGTGATAGCAGAGGGTTTGACAGGAGTTGATCAAAACCTGGAAAGTACCATTAATTCTGTATTAAAACAGGAGGAGGTTGTAAAATGATGCCACAAGCTGTGTATGTAATTTGGGCCATCCTGCTTGTAGTTGTTATCCTGGCAGTACCGTATTTAGTGTCACTGCTGCATCGTACATACAGAGGTGCAAGAAATATTGAAAAATATATGGAGCAAATGAACACTGCCGGTGGCGGCATTGCGTCCAATACAGGTCACATTGAGGCTCTTAACAACTCCATAACAACTGCAACGACTATTTTGCAAGTGGCAGGGGAAATAAATTCCAAAGCCGAAACCGTCAAGAAAACGTTATCTTCTCGGACGACAAATTAATTTAAATCAAAGACTCTATAGTAATAAAGGAGATACAATGGATTTCCCAACTTTGCTTTTAACTGTTACCATTGCGGTTTTAACATTGGTCGTATTGGTTTTGGTGCTTTATTTATTAGGAATCATTGTGGCTCTTTACCGCACAGGCACCCATTTAAAAAGGCTTGCAGGAGGTCTGCAAAAAATTGTTGATGATACTGATCCTTTAGCCGGACATCTTACCACAATCAATGGTGCTCTTGGGCAACTGAACGAAGGACTGGAATCAGTAGATAACCATCTAGTTGGAACAGCAAAAATTTTCAATCTTAAAACTGATGAGGCGTAATGTGTTTTAAAAACCTTCCCGTTGAATTTGATCAACAAGGTAACGCAACACTTTTGAAGAACATTCCCAATCCTTATGAATATGAAACTGTAAGTCTGGAAGGAGAACAGGACAAACTGAAAGAACTGCTGGCCAGGAACGGTTTCATTAAGAATGTTGATTTTGATCCCGTCACCAGAGTTGCGGGAGCCCTAGCCTTCCACACCGTGGCAGATCTGGAAAATCGTAAGATTTTGTCAACCAACTCCATGGCAACCCTTTTTCGTGGTTATGAAATAATTCTGAGAGGACGTGATCCTAGGGATGCCGCGTACATCAGCAGCCGTGCCTGCGGTGTTTGCGGCGGTGTACATGCAACAGTTTCAGCGCTTGCGATGGAGATGGCACTTGGCATAAAACCACCACCTCTGGGTGTTCTGCTCAGGAACCTGCTGCTCTCCATAGAATATCTGTATGATCATCCTTTACATTTGTTCCTGCTGGCAGGTCCGGATTATTCAGAACAAATTGTCACAATGACCAATCCTGGTCTTTTTGAAAAAGCAAGAAATACATCTGCCAAGCATGAGGATATGCATGGATATTCAACCATTGCGGCAATAATGAAAGACTTGAATCCTCTCAGCGGTAAACTTTATACAGAAGCTCTTCACATGACTCGAGTCGCAAGAGAGGCATATGTGCTGATTGGGGGTAAATATCCTCATCCACAAAGTGTTGTTCCAGGTGGTGTTGCGGCAACAATCAACATCAGTGTCATGAATGAAATGTATGAACGTATTCAACAGTTTTTTGACTATTCCAAAAAAGTAGTGGGAATATGGGACGATGTTTTTGATTTCTTTTTAGAAAGTAATCCGGATTATGAAAAATGTGGTTTTCGGCCGGCAACAATGATGGACACAGGTGTATGGGACCGTCCGGATGTCTATGATGGGACTTATGAAAATATGACAGACTGGGGGAAAGCGCGCTGGGCGACGCCCGGGGTTTTGGTTGATGGTGAATTAGTGACAACTGATCTGCAAAGGTTAAATGCAGGATATGAAGAATTTGTGGAACATTCTTTTTATGAAAACTGGAATGGACAGCGTTTTTCAGAGGATCCGGCAGGTATCCCTTTAGGACCTAATCATCCCTGGAATAAAGAGACCATTCCAAAACCCGGCAAACAAAGTTGGCGTGATCGATATTCATGGGATGTGAGCTGTACCTGGGATAGAATGCCGATGGAGGCGGGAGCATATGCAAGACTGTATCTCACTGCAAAGGCTCAGGAGCTTCCGGAAAGCAAATTCATCAGGTCTACCGGTCACAGTTTACAAATTGATATTCCGAAAAGCACTTTGCCTGGTGGTACGTTTGAATGGCATATACCTGAAACGTGGAATACATTTGAAAGAAATCGGGCTCGTGCCTATGCAATTCCTTATTCAGCAATGGTCTGCATGGAAAACTGGATGATGGCCATGGAATTATTGCGTCAGGGTGAAACAAAGGTAAGTACACCTTTTGAAATACCAAAAAAAGGTACTCAGGTAGGTGTAGGGTACTGGGGGGCAGGTCGAGGATTTCTAAGTCATCACCTGATCATTGATGATGGAGTGATTGGAAATTATCAGATCAGCACACCATCCACTCTTAATGCTGCGCCTAGAACTCCATGGGGCGCTCCAGGGCCTTATGAGGAAGCAGTGCTGAATACCCCGATATTGGAGGATTTCAAATCTCCTGATGATTTTAAAGGAATTGATATTTTACGGTCGATAAGAAGTTTTGATCCCTGTATGCCATGCACCACCCATATTATGATGGATGGAACAGATAAAATGGTTACAAGGGAAGTAACCACATGCGCTTGTGGAATTGAATAATTAAATGCGCCGAGTACTTATCGGGGCTGTTGGTTACTTGAACTTACGCGATTATTCTATCGGTCCTGTATTACTCTCGCAACTCAGGAAAACACGCTGGCCGTCCGGAGTTTTATTGGATGAGCTGAATTGGGGTCCGATTGCTATTGTACAGCAATTTCAATCACTCCCTGATCCTTATGACCGGATCATCATTTTGACTGCCAGACCGTGTGGACGTCCTGCGGGCACCGTTACATTGAGAAACTGGGTTGGGGGCCTGCCTGATGAAGCAAATATACAATCCCGTATTTCTGAAGCAGTTACCGGCGTGATCAGCGCGGACAACCTTTTAATAATTGGTGAGCATTTCAATATCTGGCCGGAAGAGGTTTTTGTCGTAGATGTAGAGCCTGGAAAAGAAGAGATGGGTGAAACATTTACTCCTGAAGTTGAAGCTGTCACGGGTGATGTTTTGAGTGTGATTAGAGAGCTTGCAGTTAACAATAGCAGTGTCTTACCGGAATTTGAGGGAATGACAGGGAATGAGCTGCTTATCTGAATAATACCACCCGCCCAATGTTACTGCTAATTTCTTCAAAAGCATAACCCTGCCTTTCACCTGCATAACTTTACCAACGGAATTTAATTGTTGGAATTAACACTAAATTTGCAAAAAACCGCAATGTCAGATCAAAAACATATTCTTATCTCAGGTGTGGGAAATGTGCTCCAGCAAGATGATGGTTTCGGTATTGAAGTAGTATGTCAACTGCAAAAAAAAAAACGGTCTGCCTGATTACGTAAAAATCATGGAGACAGGAATTGGAGGCATTCATCTTGTGCAGGAACTTTCCAATGGGTATGAGGTTCTGATTTTAATTGATGCGGTTTCACGTGATGGTGAACCCGGACAAATATATATGCTTGAAGCAAACGTTCCGGATATAAACGAGTTTTCATTTGACGAAAAAAGTGATTTTTTGGCAGATATGCACTTTACTAATCCGACTAGAGCACTAATGCTTGCAAAAGCATTGAATTATCTCCCGGGGAAAGTGTACATTCTTGGCTGTCAGCCGGCGGCATATCAGAAATTTGAATTAGGTTTGAGTGAAGAAGTTAGTAAAACAATTCCTTATGCAATAGAACTCCTTGAGGATTGGGTTAAGCAATATTACAAGGAGATTGAAAATTCCTGACGATAACCCGTGGAAATTGAAAACGCAAATATACAACGACGAAGAATAATGTTACAGGGCGCTATCCAGGGTGTCGGAATGCGTCCGTTTGTTTTTAGAGAGGCAAAACAGCATGGTTTGTCAGGTATGGTTGTAAATAATTCTGATGGAGTGAAGATTGAGGTAGAAGGAGTTCCTGGAAAGATAGATGCCTTCATACAGTTACTGCAAAATGCCCCTCCTGTTCTGGCAAGAATAGACGAAATTATTGTTGATACAATCACTCCTCTTGGAGATACAGAATTTTTAATAGAAACCAGCCAGCATGGGGGCAATCATAATGTAACAATTTCACCTGATACGGCTGTCTGTAGGGATTGCCTTGAAGAGCTTTTTGATCCAGATGATCGTCGTTACCATTATCCTTTTATTAATTGTTTAAATTGTGGTCCCAGGTTCACAATCGTAAAAAATATTCCCTATGATAGACCTAATACTACCATGGCTCAGTTTGAAATGTGTTCTGAATGCTCCGGTGAATACTCAAATACTTTGGACCGCAGGTTTCATGCCCAACCCAATGCATGTTGGAACTGTGGTCCGGAGATATACATTTTAGATCCAAATGGAGGAATAAAATCAAAATCGAACTCTGATGTAATCAAACAAGCAGCGCAAAATATTTTCAATGGCGAGATATTGTCCATTAAGGGGCTGGGTGGTTTTCATCTATGTTGTGATGCAACAAATGAGAATTCTGTTAAAGCTCTTCGAAAGCGAAAATTCAGAGAATCAAAACCATTTGCACTAATGGTACCGGATATTAATATTGCAAATATGTTGTGTGAGATTAACTCCAATGAAATTAGTTTACTTGAATCAAATCAATGCCCAATTGTTCTTTTAAAGAAACGTAGACAACAATTCGTTTCCAAGGACATTGCACCAAACTATAACACCTTTGGTGTGATGCTGCCTTATACGCCCTTACATCATCTATTGCTGAACGCGTTTTCGGATATTGCTGGAAATAACCACCCCACAGTGTTAGTAATGACAAGTGGTAATTTGAGTGAAGAACCTATTGCTTATTGTGACCATGATGCCCAGACCAGATTATTTACCATTGCTGACAGAATGCTTGCAAATAATAGAGAAATTAATGCACGTTGTGACGATTCAATAGTTTCGATGACTTGTGCAGGTTTACAAACCCTCAGGCGTTCACGCGGATATATCCCTGTACCATTAAGGCTTAATCATAAATCGCCACTTCCTCTTTTGGCTTGTGGAGGTCATCTGAAAAATACTTTCTGTTTAGTTAAAGATAATATTGCATTCCTGAGTCAACATATTGGTGATTTAGAAAATGTAGAGGCAATTAGGGCTTTTGAGGAAGGAATAGAACAGTTTAAACAGCTTTGTGATATACAACCGGAAGTGATTGTCTATGATCTGCATCCTGAGTACTATTCCACCAAATATGCTTTAAAAAGTTCAACTGAAAATAAAATTGGGGTGCAGCATCATCACGCCCATGTTGCCAGTGTTATGGCAGAACATGGTTTGAATGAAAAGGTAATAGGAATTGCCGCAGATGGAACTGGTTATGGCACTGATGGTTTGTTATGGGGAGGAGAGGTTATGGTTGCTGACATGACAGGATTTGAACGCTTTGCCCACTTCAAATATGTCCCTTTGCCGGGAGGAGAAAAGGCTATACGCGAACCATGGCGAATGGCTGCAGTACATTTACAGCAGGCATTTGGAGATGAGTTTAAGGAATTGAACATTCCCTTTGTTCAGCAAATGAATTTGAATAAATTGGATCTGATGACACAGATGATAGAAAAAAAGTTGAATTCTCCTTTATCTTCCGGACTTGGGAGAATTTTTGATGCTGTTGCAGCATTACTTTTACTGCGAAATGAAGTCGATTATGAAGGACAGGCAGCAATTGAACTTGAAATGATTGCGGTTCCAAGCAATGACTCTTATGGTTACGAAATCTCAACCTGTTCCCCCGCAGTTATTGATATAAAACCCATAATCCAAGCAATTATCCGCGATCTTCAACATAAGGTTCCTGCTGAAAAAATTTCTGGCAAATTTCATTATACTATTGCTGACATTTTGGCAACACAGTGTGAAGAAGTCTGTAAAAAAACTGGATTGAAAAAAGTCGCAGTAAGCGGTGGAGTCTTTCAAAACCGCTTACTGCTGAAAAATCTGTATCAGTTGCTGACAGATTATGGTTTTCATGTATATATCAACCATAAAGTTCCACCTAATGACGGCGGATTGTGTTTGGGACAGGCGGCTGTTGTTGCGGCTCAGTTGAATCAATAGGATTGTAATTAAGAGAAACAAACAAAATATTATACTTTAAAATAAAATTACTCTTGTAGTTAATGTAAAGGGGGTTACTGATGTGTCTTGGAATACCTGGTCAAATTCTTGAATTTGTAGATGATGAAAGAAATATTGCCAAAGTTGATGTCTCCGGAATAAAACGTAATGTCAATGTAAGTTTAGTCAAAGAAGACAATGTTTCAATAGGAGACTGGGTTTTGATTCATGTGGGATTTGCTATGAGTATCCTGGATGAAAAAGAGGCGCAAAACACTTTGAATTTTTTAAGGGAACTTGATGGCAGTCTCGAAGAAGAAATAAGTATGCTCAAACAAAGTGATATTAACTAACAGAATATTCTGTATTTACTGTGCAGCACAATCGAGCTCAATTACAGCAACTAGTTTCTGCCCGTTTCGAAAAAAGTATCCTTGGACCACAAGCTTTCTTTGAATCTAATGTTGAAAGTATATCAAAAGCAAGCTTGGACATGGCAAGTCGTTTTCATAAAGGTGGTAGAATTCTAACTTTTGGGAACGGTACCTCGGCCACGGATGCTAACCATGTTTCAGTGGAATTTGTACATCCTGCTATTGTGGGGAAAAGAGCCTTGCCTGCGCTCTCACTCTGCAGTGATGCGGCAATATTTTCCAGCTCAGTTTCTGAAAAAAACAAAGCGAATGATTTAGACTTTGCCACCCTTTTAGAAATTTTGTCACAGCCTGATGACATGGGGTTGGGTTTTTCACCTGACGGATGCTGTGAAAATGTTTTGTCCGCGTTAAAGAGGGCCAAGCAGTTAAAATTGCTTACTATCGGTTTTGTCGGAAAAGGCGGTGGCGGTATGAGCGAAGCTGATTTGGACTATCTCTTTGCAGTAGATGAGAATGATCCTTTTGTTGAACAGGAAATTCTAGAAACTCTTTATCATATTTTGTATGAATCCATCCATGTTTTTCTGGACAACAACGAAAATTTGATATGAGTCATAAGTAGATCTGTACAGCATGAAATATAAAAACTATGACTGAGATAAAGCAAGCAGATTATCAAAAATTACTGTATCCATTTTTGCATGAAACTGGAGCAGTCAATTCTGAACAAGTATTAAAAGCAGTACAAAAGTCCACACTCAGTAAATGTCAGGAAGTTACCAACCTGAGGGAAAAAACGCTAGATCAATGTGGTGAAAAATTGATTGATGCAGGTATTGCAATAGCTAAAAGTTTTTCAGCAGGAGCAACATTGTACGCGTTTGGTAACGGAGGAAGTTCAACAGATGCTCAGAATATAGTGGTTGACTGCATTAGCCCTCCTAATTCGCGTTGGTCATCTTTTCCTGCGGTATCCCTCACAAGTGATATTGCTGTTGTAACTGCAGTTGGAAACGATGTTGGTTTTGAGAACATCTTTGTACGTCCACTTATTGCTCTGGGTCGTAAAGGAGATGTTGCGCTTGGGTTGTCAACAAGTGGTAATTCTCCCAACATTCTTGCCGCAATGGAACAGGCAAAAAAACAGCAGATGCTTACAGTTGCTATTGCCGGTTATGATGGGGGAGAACTAGCGTGTTCTAAAGCAGTGGATTATTGCCTGATAGTTCCATGTGATTATGTGCCACGAATTCAAGAAGCTCAGGCTACTCTTTATCATTCACTGCTGGAAATAATCCAGGAAGTGCTTCAAATTCAGAAAAAATCAGCAAAGGGAAAACAACAAAGTTCAAACAGTATTGAGCCGCAATGAAGTACGTTGACGAATTTCGTGATGGGGAATTAGCACAAAAAATGGCTGCTGAAATTACCAGAATAAGCAATGGTAAGAAGTATAAATTCATGGAAGTCTGTGGCGGACACACCCATACTATTTTTAAGCATGGGATTGAAGACATTCTTCCGGGAAACATTGAATTGATTCATGGCCCCGGGTGTCCAGTCTGTGTATTGCCTATGGGACGGATAGATGACGCGATAGCGATAGCAAAAACCGGAAATACTATTTTTACAACTTTTGGAGATATGATGCGTGTGCCTGGTTCGCATGGAAGTTTACTGGACGTCAAAGCAGAAGGTGCGGATGTTCGCTTTGTATACTCTCCGCTGGATGCCTTAAATATCGCGCTTCAAAATCCTGATAAGCAAGTGGTATTTTTTGCCATAGGTTTTGAAACAACAGCCCCTTCAACAGCAGTTACTCTTTTGCAGGCAAAGGCAGATGATATTCAGAACTTTTCGGTTTTTTGTAATCATGTGACCATCATTCCGACTATCAAAGCAATTCTGGATTCTCCAGATTTGCGCTTGGATGGATTCATTGGTCCAGGACATGTAAGCATGGTGATAGGATTGTCAACATACGAGTTTATTGCCCGGGATTATCAAAAACCTGTGGTGATCTCAGGTTTTGAACCGCTTGATATTATTCAGTCCATTCTGATGCTCCTTAAGCAGCATCAAACGGGTAAAACTGTGGTGGAAAACCAGTATATACGCGTAGTAAATCCGGAAGGCAACCTGAAAAGCCTACAGGTTATCTCGAAAACAATGGAACTAAGACCTTATTTTGAATGGAGGGGACTTGGTCACTTCGAAGTTCAAGGTCTTAGAGTTGCAGATCCTAAAGCATGTCAATGTGGAGAAGTTTTGAAAGGGGTTATTAAACCTTGGGAATGTAAAGTATTTGGTACGGCATGTACTCCTGAAAATCCAATAGGGAGTTGCATGGTTTCTCCTGAAGGTGCTTGTGCTGCTTACTACAATTATGGACGGCTTTCATTGTCAGCAAAGCGTCGTGAATTGCTGGATGCGGGGGTTTAGATGGCAGCAGAGAAACTACAGACTTTAAGCAAAGCAATTCAAAACATTGAGAAAGTACGTCAATCAAGACAAAGCAGGATAAAGTTTAATGACAAAACGATCACGATGAGTCACGGAAGCGGCGGTACTGCAAGCCGCAACATGATTGAAGGAATGATCATCAAAATCTTTTCAAATACTGTTTTAGATAAACTGGAAGACAGTGCGATTCTCCAGATCAAAGACACAAAATTAAGATTAGCCTTTACAACAGATTCTTATGTTGTCAGTCCAATTTTTTTCCCGGGAGGAAATATTGGTGAAATGGCAGTTAATGGAACAGTAAATGATCTTGCAGTATCAGGTGCTGATCCGCTCTGGTTATCAGTCAGTTTTATACTTGAGGAAGGATTTGAAATAGATGAATTAAGGAGGATTCTGAAATCCATGCGGTCTGCAGCAGACAAAGCTGGTGTGTTGATTGTGACTGGTGATACAAAAGTTGTGCAGCGTGGAAGCGCTGATAAAATATTCATCAATACTGCAGGCGTGGGTGTTTTTCAAAAAAAAAATGTACTGTCTTCCGCAAATGTTGAACCGGGAGATAAGATTTTGATCAGCGGATCAGTCGGTGATCATGGCATAGCTGTTATGCTTGCCAGAGAAGCATTGGAGATTGAATCAGATATTCAAAGTGACACAGCACCGCTTAATGGACTTATAAGTGCTCTTTTGGAAACTACAAAAGAAGTACATTTCCTGAAGGATGCAACCCGTGGAGGAGTTGCTACTGTCTTGAATGAAATTGCTCTAAACACGAATTATGCTGTAGCTGTTGATGAAAATGCTGTGCCGATTCGACCTGAAGTAAATGGTGCGTGTGAAATATTAGGACTGGACCCTCTGACCATTGCAAATGAAGGTTGCTTTGTTGCTGTTGTTGGTTCAAATGATGCTGAAACTGCAGTTCAGGCCTTACAGAGTCATTCTCAAGGATCTGATGCATGTATAATTGGTGAAGTCTTGGAAGAGCCGCAGGGTATGGTCTTTTTAAAAACTGCCTTCGGGGGATATCGTGTTTTAGATATGCTTGTGGGGGATCCATTACCTCGTATCTGTTAATTTTTTATAACTATTACCAAAGAAAAGAAAGGAGTGTGGTAAATGAAAACATCACCTCAAAATGAAACTTCAAATTGTCCATGGATTATATCAGACAAAGGAAAGAATAACGGAGAGTCTGCTCCTGTTAAGTTTGCTGTTGCAGGAAAAGGAGGTTCAGGAAAAACCACGATTTCAGGGACTTTAGCAAGAATCCTGTCAGGTAAAATAGATCAAAACCTGATAGCTATTGATGGAGATTCTAATCCAAACTTAGCCACCACACTTGGTCTTCCCAGAGATAAAATTCCGCAAATTGCTCCAATACCACGCTCAGTTGTGGAAAGAGTGAAAGATGAAAACGGAAAAAACAGGACAATTTTGAAAAAAACCCCGGATGAAATCATAAATGAGTTTGGTGTTGATACACCCGATGGTATAAAACTATTATTGATGGCCGCAATTGATCATGCGGGTGCCGGCTGAGCTTGCGGGTCACATGCTGCCGTGCGCGCATTAATTCAGGAAATGGTAGAACAGTATAATCAGCCTACCATAGTAGATATGGAAGCAGGTTTGGAACATCTTAGCAGGGGAACTATACGATATGTAGACTGTATATTAATTATCATTGAACCTTATTTTAAATCGATGGAGACAGGTTCACAGTTGAACAGGCTTGCCAGGGAACTGGACATTAAGCATGTACATTGTGTGGCAAACAAAGTCCGAGGAGTTGAAGATGAAGAGGCGATCGAAGATTTTTGTAATCAACATCAAATGAAGCTGCTGGGGATGATCCCAAATGATGACTCGCTGATTTCTGCGGATCGGGCCAACCTTGCGCCATTGGACTATGACTCAAACAGTATTGCTGTTAAAGCAATTTCAGAGATAGGTAATAAACTGATTAATTTGTAAAGTGATAAAGACGCAAAATACAATTTACTGGCAGGATGAAATTTTGCAGATTTTATATTGGATGAAGGGCGAAGGACTTGGTGAAGTCGTTACTCTTGATCAAATAAATCGATTCCTAAAAATAGATCAGTCAAATTTGATTCAAACTGTAGAAAGGCTTGTACAGAATGGACTTCTTGAACAATCTTCTGATTCTGTTGGCATCAACGAAGTACAACTTACTAATCGTGGGATTAAAGAAGGGAAATTGCGCTTCAAAGAAGAATTTGAAAACATTCTGGGACATGAAGACCATATGGTTTGCGATGATCCGGACTGTGATTGTCATTCTGCAGATTTTGAAGGGGTTTGCCATCATTTTTCTGCAGAAGAAGGCCATCTCCATTAAAAAAGGATTTTACAAAGTATAATGGGGGTTACTTCATAGGGAAAACTTAAATGATTGAAGTGGAATTACTGTATTCAGCCGTAAAGATTTGTTTAATAGTATTTGAAACTCATTCAAATTGAGTGAAGTTTTAGCATGATTGATCAAATTGCTGATTTTTTCCCTTCACAATGCATCCTTTATCATTCATTTCTTTACAAACTGACAATAAAAAAAAGCTTTTATTTAATGTTGATTTGTTTATATTGATAAACCAAAAAATCGTCTTCTTTAACTTTTTTTGGGGTAATTAATGAAAATCTTTACAGTAATAATATTATTTTTAATTCCTTTTACGGTATTTGCTGAAAAAACTTTGGTGTTAGCAACTTCTTCTGATCCTGGTCATCTTAATCCTGGTATTACTACTGGATATAATGTCCATGTATTTGCTGACTCAATATACAGTGGACTGATAATGCTTGATAAAAATTTACAACCTGAACCGGATTTGGCTGAATCATGGTCGATTTCAGATGACGCAAAAAACTTTACTTTTAATATCAGGAAGAATGCAAAATGGCACGACGGAAAGCCTGTAACATCAGAAGATGTTAAATATACCTTTGAGAATGTGCTGTTCAAATATCACTCAAGGACAAAATCAGGATTAGGAAAGCAAGTAAAGGCAATACTTACTCCGGATCCGAATAAAGTAGTATTTCAGCTGAAAAGCTCTTACAGTCCGATGATCACAAGATTAAATGTGACTGAGGCACCAATTTTACCAAAGCACATATTCAGTCCTGGAAATCCGAATGATCACCCAGCTAATCTTAAACCCGTAGGTTCAGGTCCTTTTGTATTTAAAAAATATAATAAGGGTGAAAGTGTTGAGCTAATTAAGAATAAGAATTTTTACTTGGAAGGATCACCTCATTTTGACAGACTGGTAATAAGAATTATTCCTGACAGTGTTACTCAATTATTGGCTCTTGAAAGTGGAGACGTTGATTATATAGATAGAGTCCCCGGATCGGAACTTAAGCGTTTGCAAAATAATTCAGCTATAACAATCGCCAGAAATACTGCCGGTCCAGGAGGAGGAAACTGTATTGTAACCATAACTTACAATTTAGACAGAGATAAAACGTCCAATTTAGAAGTTAGAAAGGCAATAGCTCATGCAGTTGATAGAGATCGAATGGTCAAACAAGTACTTTTTGGTTTGGGACGAGTGGCAACTGCTCCAATCAACAAAGGCATTAGCTGGGCACATGTAGAGAATGCCTTGCAAGAATATGATTTCAATCCGCAAAAAGCAGAAGGTTTGCTGGATCAGGCAGGATATCAAAGAAAAAACGATGGTGTTCGCATGGATCTTGATATTGTTCATTTCCCAAGATTCAGTAAATACATAGAAGCTATGAAACAGGATCTTGCAAAAGTAGGGATCAAATTAATTAGTAGGGCTTTGGACCGTTCAGCTGCAGTAAGTACTATTTTTGGAAAGCGTGATTTTGATTTGAACCTGATCTCTTACTGTAATGGTGCAGATCCCGATATTGGGGTTAAAAGAATGTATGTATCATCCAATATTGGAAACATTCCTTTTTCAAATGGAGCAGCTTATCGTAATTTATTGATTGACTCCTTATTTGATGAGGCGGGAAAAACTGCTGACACAAATATGAGAGCAGCAAAATACAAAAATATTCAAAATATTTTAGCTGACGATTTACCTTATTGGTGGTTAGTCGAGAGACAGTTTCTTACTGCACACAATTCGAAATTGAAAGGATTCAGATCCTGGTCGGGTAATTTTGCTTTAAAAGCCAAGTAATTTTTTACTGAATCGTTGGGTGAGAAAAATATTTTAAAAAATATTGATAAATTTTTTAATTGCACGAATTTTCCAAATTCCAATTTCATTGGTAATAATTCTGTGCATTACATTTTTTTTAATACATGCGGCACCTGGCGATCCAGTTGCGTCACTCGCTGGAGATTTCGTTACAGCAGAATATCGTGATCTTATCATTAAGCATTATGAGCTGGATAAACCTTTACCTATTCAAGCATTAATTTATTTTAAAAATATAATAACAGGTGATTTTGGAAACTCGTATTATTTTAAAGACAGTGTATTAAATGTAATTGGCAGCAGAATTATTCCCACATTACTGCTAGTTATTCCTTCCGTAGTAATTTCTTCATCTCTTGGCATTTATTTAGGTTTTCTATCCGCAAGGTCTAATTCTGTTTCATCCAGGATCAGTCTTCCTGTTTCTACTATAGTAATCACATCCATTCCCACATTCTGGCTGGGTTATTTATTAATCTTCATTTTCTCAATACAATTGAATATTTTTCCTATCAACGGGATTACAAATGCACGTTACTCATATGAAGGATTGTATTATTATGCTGATGTTGCATTTCATTTATTCCTGCCACTTTTGACAATGGTACTCTCCCAGTTAGCACAAGTAATTTTATTGCTGCGTCTAAAATTGATGTATGAAATTCGGTTACCTTATTTTATAACAGCTAAGGCTAAAGGATTATCTTATGAAGAGGCTATAGTAAGTCATTCATTACAGAACGCTATACTTCCAGTTATTACTGTAATAGGAAATAGATTTTCCTTTTTAATTACAGGTTCAATTTTAACCGAGACTGTCTTTGCTTGGCCTGGTTTAGGTCGATTGATGATACAGGCAATCGAAGTACGTGATTATCCTTTAGTATTAGGAATACTTTTTATATTAAGTGTCATTGTAATGGTTCTCAATTTGTTGACAGATTTAGTCTATACCATGGTTGATCCCCGAATAACATTCAAAAGCCATGGCTAACAGGTACAACTATTTGTTATTTCTTGGAATTTTATTAATTTCACCAGGTGTTTTTTCATTATTGTTTTCTTGGTGGGTTGCTCCAGTCAATTTTTACATTGAGTCACAGGAAGCATTTAGAGAACCTGGAGTTGAATTTTTTATGGGTACTGATGATTTGGGAAGAGATTTATTTTCCGGAATAATTCAAGGTCTTAGAAATTCACTTCTGGTTGGCATAGGAGTAACCCTGATTGCTTATTCAATAGGAATTATTTTAGGAATTATTTCGGGTTTTTTTGGAGGAATGGCAGATCATTTTCTCATGAAATTATCAGAAATTTTTATGGTAATGCCTAATTTCTTGATAGTTATACTTTCAGCCGCTTTTCTAGGTCAGGGAGTTATAATTTTGATTTTAACTTTAGGTTTTTTTTCTTGGGAACATATATATCGAATTGTCAGGGCAGAAGTTCTTAGTTTAAGATCAAAAGAATATATGATTGCCGCAAGTTCACTTGGTGCAGATTTTCGCTGGGTTACGTCTAAACATATTTTCCCAATGATAATCCCTACAGTTAGTTCAGTGATGCCACTTACTGTTTGTTATGCAATCACAGCAGAGGCTGCAGTAAGCTTTTTGGGCTTAGGTGACCCTGATCAGGTAAGTCTTGGTTATTTAATTTCCAACTCAAATCAGTTCTTATTTTCAGGATGGTGGCTCTTTGTTTTTCCAGGATTATTTTTAACGATAACAATAACTGGTTTCACATTGATAAATTTTTCAAGAGACAGTTAATACTTGGTCCTGCCAGGGTAACAAAAACTCAGTTAAGTGAATTGAGAATAACTACTTTATGTAAATTGGGGTGGGGCCTGTGTCCTCCCACCCCCCCTCACTCATCAAGCTCTTCCAGCTCATACATCTCAACCAATCATGTGTATAACACCTCATCCGTGACCTTACTGACCGTCATGCCAGTCCGTTCTGACATAGCCACAGGGTGCACTTGATTTAAGGGCAGGGTTGATAGACACCTACATGGACACCTAAATCACCGATCATGATTCCTGTGTAGAATATATTGGTTAGTTTGTGGAGGGAGGTGTCTGACTGTGAAGAATTAGTGGGCTACTGTGCACTTTGTGGAGTTCACGTGCACTACAACGCACGCACGCACGAGGGGAAATATTAGGTGTCCATAATAGGTGTCTA
>LULR01000068.1_pt1 | contig 31573 bp, 28 predicted proteins | sample 729471 | NCBI WGS metagenome assembly LULR01 (sample SAMN03860284, study PRJNA289734) | marine metagenome | biome: seawater column; feature: ocean; material: water; isolation source: Red Sea water column Station 108 - depth 500m | place: Saudi Arabia: Red Sea | collected 2011-10-15 | depth 500 m
CCATATTCTGTAACTACAACCTCATCACCAGGTTCTATAAATAGTTGACAAGTTAAATCAAATATCTGATCTGAGCCTGCTCCACAAATAATTCTCTCAGAATTAATATTAAATTTTTCAGATATAATATCTCGCAGTGAAGAAGATTCAGATTCTGGATATTTAAAAATTTTGTCTTTCTCTTTTTGAAATGCCTCTATTGCTCTTGGACTTGGTCCCAAAGCAGACTCATTTGCCGATAATTTAATCAGATTGTCAATTTTTTTAAATTGAGATAATCCACCTTCGTATCTTTCAACCTCTATTTTTCTTGGTTTTGGCAAAGTCATAATTAAAATTAATATAATTTGTATCGGTAAATACTATATACGCAGTCAGGTAGCAAAATAAATACAACCTAAATTGACAAAGAGGTTACTTTTTAGTACAAAAAGGTGGCGCTGATTTAACTTAATTGCGAGCGCTTAAAAAAAACAGCTAAAAAAGCTTTTTTGCCCAGTTTAGCTGGGCTTTTTTTTTGTTTGAAACAAAAAATGAATAAAGAAACAAAAAATATAAAAAAATTGATTGTTAATCAATCACTCGAACTTGACTGTGGAAAGATAATCAAAAATTTTCCTATAGCTTATGAAACATATGGAACTTTGAATAAAAGCAAGAGTAATGCAATATTAGTATTCCACGCTTTAAGCGGAGATCAATTTGTCACAAATATTAATCCAATTACCAAACAAGAAGGATGGTGGTCAACCGCTGTAGGACCTGGAAAAGCAATCGATACAAATAAATATTTTGTTATTTGTGTAAATGTTTTGGGTGGATGCATGGGTACTTTTGGGCCAAAAGAAATAGATCCTAACACTAATGAGTTATTTTTGGTACCACGTTTCCTGTTATTACAATCAGAGACATGGTTAGGGCCCAAATTTACTTATTAGAATATTTGGGTATTGATAAACTACTTTCAATCACTGGTGGATCAATGGGGGGGATGCAGGTTTTACAATTTGCTTCATTATATCCCAATAAAACACATTCTGCTATTCCAATAGCTTGTAGCGCAAGTCATTCTGCACAAAATATTGCATTGAATGAATTGGGGCGACAGGCAATCATGGCTGACCCTACCTGGAATAATGGAAATTACTTTAAGACGAATTTATCTCCAGATAAGGGTTTGGCAGTAGCAAGAATGGCAGCTCATATTACTTATCTTTCAAAAAAAGGTTTGCAAGAAAAATTTGGGAGAAAGCTACAGGATGCAGGAAGTCTAAAATTTAGTTTTGATGCAAATTTTCAGATAGAAAGTTATCTGCGTCATCAAGGAACAAAGTTTGTAGATAGATTCGATGCTAACAGTTACCTATACATTACTAGAGCTATGGATTATTTTGATCTGGAAAAACAATTTAATGGCAATTTGTCTTTAGCATTTAAAAATACAGCTTTAAAGAAATTAGGCTTTTCTACTTTATCGTTTATTAGAATAGCTAAATTATCATCATAAACATCTTCTGCTGTTTTTTGAATGGAATGTATTCTTGGTATCACACCTTTATCCCAAGTTCCTAAGGCACTAATTAACTGATCACCACCAGCAACTGCCATACTGTGACCCAGGAATGATTTAAGGGCAGAAACAGGCCATTTTTTAATTCCAAAGGCTTTTGCTACCTTATCTAGAATATGCGATTCAGAAGTTCTGTTTGCAGGGGTTCCAGTTCCATGCGCATGAATGAAAGTTTGTTCTTGTAAGGTTTTTGATCCGAGAATCTTATTAGCTGAAGCCACGCATTTAGCTAAGGTTATGTAGTTTCCAATACCTGGACCACTTATAGAGCTTTTAAACCCATCTGCATGAGAAGCAACAGTAGGTACAGAACCATATATTTCAGCACCTATTTCTAACGCTAGATCTTCATCCATAAGAATTATAAATTGGGCTGACTCTCCTAAAACCATGCCAATATTGTCTCCAAAAGGTCTGCAGGCCTTTGTTTGATTAGGTTCTTTTTCCTTTTCTTTAAGTTGCGATTGGAGAGCAACCATACGTTTGTCATCAGACAAGCCACTGACCGCAAAAAACCCATCATATATTTCTGGTGTAATAGGGGCTTCAGCACTACCAACAATCACTACCCTTGAAGTTCCATTCTCTATAATTTCCTTCCCCAGCTGTAAATTGAATAAAAAGGTCGCACAAGCACCGGCTGCATGACCAGTTCTCCCTACATTTCCTAACATATATGCATTAATAAAATCTGCGGACATGCCAATCAAACCAAACGCTAGATTTTTAGAACTAGACCTTGACCCCTTAATTCTTGATTGCATCATTCCACCAAGCCCAAAGTGATCCAGATTACCCATAGCGGATCCGCTAAAAACTGCAATTTGATCTGGCGACACTTTTTCTTCTATCTCAGACCATTTAATTCCAAATTGGCCCAATGTGTCACTCATGCCAAAGATTGTCATTTGTAAAGCCCTGGCATGTTGTCTTGAAGAATAAAAACTTCCAGGATCGAAACCTGTAGGTAATTGACCTCCTGCACTGGCTTTAATCTGATCCAAGATTATTCCATCAGGGTCATATAGTTCTCTATTCAACTTTCTAACCATAGTATTTAATCGAATTTGGTCTGAGTTCTGGTTTAAGAAATCATTAAGATTTTCAATCTTTTCTGAATCCTTAGACCAACTGTTACCCGAGGCTTTAATTAATCCTTGCATTACTGCAAGGTCCTTTAAAACCTTGGTTTGATCTTCTTTAGACAGGGAATCAAAAACCGTATTCTGATAACCAATATGATCGGAACTACGGCCGGCAGCATTTACACCTCCAAAAGAAGTAATTACTGGTATGGGTTTTTTTGTCACTTATTTTTTTACAACTATTTCTTAAGAATCTATTGTATGGCAATATCTACAAATATTAATTCAAAAAATATTTTAAAGGACTAATTATGCATCCAGGAGTAAACGGAAAAAAATTTCCTGATAAACCGGCAATTGTAATGTTGTCTAGCGGCAAGACAGTTACGCATGGGGAATTGAATGATTTATCAAATCAAGGAGCCCAACTCTTCAGGTCTTTAGGATTAAAGCCAGGTGACTCAATAGCTTTTATGCTTGAGAACCATCATCTTTTTTTCCCAATAGCATTTGCTGCTTGGAGAAGCGGTTTAAGGTACACGGCTATTAGTTGGAGATTGCAACCTGCAGAAGTTGAATACATCGTTAAAGACTGTGAAGCCAAAGTTTTTATTACGTCTAAATTTTTGGAGGAAACCGCAGCAAATTTAGAGGAAGTTTTGGGCGGAGTAAAAAAGTTCATGTTAGATGGAACTTCTTCGGGCTATGAGTCATATGAAGAGAGTATTGCGTCTATGCCAGAAGAAGCAGTAGAAGACGAATGTCAGGGCGGATCCATGCTTTATTCTTCTGGTACAACAGGAAGACCTAAAGGAATCTACCGAGAATTACAGCTGAACCCTTTGCCTTATACCCAGGAGGAAGATGACCTTGGTTTAGGTAGAGTAGTGGAGGGTATTTATGGGGGCGATGAAAATACGATCTATCTATCTCCAGCACCTCTTTATCACTCAGCACCTTTAGGCTTTAACACAGGCTTTCTTTCTTTAGGAGGCACCTCTATCGTTATGGAGAAGTTTGATCCTGAAGCGGCACTAAAGGCAATTCAAGATTATAAAGTCACCCATTCACAATGGGTGCCTACAATGTTTGTCAGATTCCTTAAGACAGATGAGTCGCTTAGATCAGCTTATGACTTATCTTCACACAAAGTTGCAATTCACGCAGCTGCTCCATGCCCCATTGAAATAAAGGAGAATATGATTAATTGGTGGGGCCCAATACTATTTGAGTATTATGCTGGTACTGAGTTCAACGGTATGACAATTGTGAACTCGGAAGAATGGATGGAGCATAAAGGAACCGTTGGAAGGCCGTTGGTTGGAGAACTTCATATTCTAGATGATGAAGGTAATGAACTGCCAGCTGGTGAAGCGGGAGGAATTTATTTTGGAGGTGAAACCGCTACCTCATTTGAGTACCACAATGACAAAGAAAAGACTCAAAGTGCAATTTCAAAGCAAGGCTACAGCACTCTAGGTGACATAGGCTATGTGGATGACGAAGGGTATCTGTATTTAACAGACAGAAAAGCTTTTATGATTATTTCTGGAGGTGTAAATATTTACCCTAAGGAAACGGAAGATGCACTTATTATGCACCCTAAAGTTGCGGATGTAGCAGTCTTTGGGGTACCTCATCCAGAGATGGGCGAAGAAGTGAAAGCCGTAGTTCAACCGGCAAACATGTCTGATATAGGAGAAGATTTGGAAGCCGAACTAATCGCTTTTTGTAAAGAAAAAATTTCTCATGTGAAATGTCCTAGGAGTGTAGATTTTGAAGAAGAATTGCCTAGACATCCAACTGGCAAGTTATATAAAAGGCTTTTAAAAGATCGTTATTGGAAGTAGATAACTATTGATTTGCAGTCTTAAAATGTAGGTCATTATCAGTTATTGATCCCCATCTTACTTCTGTTACATCGGAAAGATAACTCTGATTGCCTTGCCATGGCGCTTTCGAACCTTGTTTCGGCATCCTATCAATAGCTCTTTTTACGTAACCGGAAGACAGGTTCAAATAAGTACCTTCTTCTTTAACATCTTCGCCTACTTCAGGAGTGCAGTAATCATAGCCATGCTTGTCCATATAATTCAAAAGTTTGCAGGTGTACTCTGAACTTAGATCAGCACCTAAAGTCCAACTGGCTCTCGCATAACCAAAACTGCAAGCAAGATTTGGAATGCCATTAAACATTCTTCCCTTAAAGGCTAGTTTTTCAGATATATCAACTTTTTCATTATCCACCTTGACATCAATCCCATTCAGGAATTGAAGATTTAAACCTGTGGCCTTAATAATAATGTCTGCATCAAGTTCTTTTCCCGACTTTAGTCTTATACCGGTTTCCGTAAATTCATCAATGTGGTCAGTTACAACTGAAGCCTTACCAGCTTTCATTGCTTCAAAGAAATCTGCATTAGGAACAAAACACAACCTTTCATCCCAAGGTTTATATCTGGGAGTAAAATGCGTCTCAATATCATAATCTTTTCCTAAGTGATCCCTTACACCGTTTATTAACATTTCTTTTACTTTTTCAGGGTTTTTAATACAGCGGTTATAGAAAAAATTCCCCATTAAAATATTTTTCCATCTAGTAAGGAAATAAGCAGTTTTCTGTGGAAATATCTTTTTAAAGAAATTTCCAATCATGTCCCTATCCGGAGCAGCCATAAAGTAAGTAGGTGATCTCTGTAGCATCGTAATGTGTTCTACATCATCAGCCATTGCAGGAACTATGGTTACAGCTGTTGCTCCGCTTCCTATTATGACCACTTTTTTATTTTGATAATTTAAATCTTCAGGCCATTTTTGAGGATGGATTATGGGTCCCTTGAACTGATCTTGATTCTTAATGGCAGGGTTGTAGCCTTCTTCATAATTGTAATAGCCGCCACAACACATAAGAAAGTTACATGTGTAGTTATCAATTGTTCCTGATTCAATATTCTCTACTTCTAATGTCCATTTAGATTCAGAAGAAGACCAAGAGGAGGTCAGAACCTTATGTTGATATTTGATTTTATCTTTGAGATTATTTTCAGCAATTGTTTCATCTAAGTAGTTCATTATTGAAGGTCCATCGGCAATAAATCTTTCATCTATCCAGGGTTTGAATCTGAACCCCATGGTATGCATATCAGAGTCAGATCTTATGCCTGGATAACGAAACAAATCCCATGTTCCTCCAAAGGTTTCTCTCCCTTCAAGTATTACAAAAGATTTATTTGGGCATTGTTTTTGTAAATGGTATCCGGCACCAATACCTGAAATTCCCGCGCCTACGACGACTACATTAAAATGTGACTGATCTGCTTTCATTGTTATATTTTGTTACTAGATTACTAAAAATATGGGTCAAGGTCATTTTTGAATACTTTTTTCACAAGCTTCAACTGTCTGCTTTAATAAAGTATTTATGGTCATGGGGCCTACTCCACCTGGAACTGGAGTATATGCAGAACACTTTCCTTCGACTTCATCTAGATCAATATCTCCACATTTCTCAGGATGGTAACCGGCATCTATGACAACGGATTTTTCTTTAATCCAATCCGATTGGATAAATCTTGGAATGCCAACAGCTCCAACTAATATGTCCGCTTTTTGAATGTGTTCAGCGAGGTTCTCTGTTTTTGAATGACAAATAGTTACAGTTGCATTTTCATTTAGCAACATCAAAGCCATGGGCTTTCCTAAGATTGGACTTCGTCCAACAACTACAGCATGTTTTCCAGAGATCTCTATCTTGTAGTTCTTTAAAAGTCGCATAATACCGGCTGGTGTGCATGAGCCATAGGCAGCTTCACCCATAGACATTTTTCCAAAGCCTAGGCAAGTAACGCCATCAACATCTTTTTCTAGGGCTATCGCATCAAAACATTGTCTTTCATTTATTTGCTCAGGCACTGGGTGTTGTAAAAGTATTCCGTGAACATCCTGATTCTTATTCAATTTTGAGATTTCTTTTAACAGCTCAGTTGTAGAAGTGTTCGAAGGTAATTCTACTTTCAAAGAATCCATTCCAATTCTTTCACAGGCATTTCCTTTCATTCGAACATAGGTTGCTGAGGCTGGATCCTCACCAACCAAGATGGTTGCCAAGACCGGAACTTTCTTTATTTTTTTCTTTATTAATTCAACTCTCTCTACCAAATCTTTTTCCGTTGATTGGGAGAGTGATTTACCATCTAGAATTATTGTCATAAAAGATTGAGATTAATAAGCAATTTTCTCATTATTTTTGACTGCTAGAAAGTTAATCTTTTATTTGACGCTTAATAAAAGGATACTTAACATGCACGGCCTTCGGGGCATAGCGCAGTCTGGTAGCGCACCTGCTTTGGGAGCAGGTGGTCGCAGGTTCAAATCCTGCTGCCCCGACCAGGCTTAAATAGATGAAAGAGAATCCAATAATTATCATCGGGGCAGGTTTGCAAGGACTTGCCACTGCCAATGCGCTAATAGACAGAGGTGAAGAAGTTCTACTGTTAGAAAGAAGTTCAGGAGTTGCCACTCAGACCAGTTTTGCGAATGCAGGAATGTTAACGCCTTCACAGGCTGCTCCCTGGAATTCAATGGCTGATATAGTAAATATACTTTCAGGGATAGGTAAGAAAGACTCACCCATGCTCTTAAAACTAAATCAAGTACCTTCTCTATTTTTTTGGGGGATGAGGTTTTTACTTAATTCTTCCAAATCGAAATACAGTTCCAATACAGAAAACATATGCAAATTAGCACAACACAGTTTAGCGCTTACACAACAGATTAGAGAGAAATATGGTTTCAATTACGACCATTCTTCAGTAGGCACCATGAAAATTTTTCGCGATGAATCAAGTTTCAATAAAGCTTCACAAGAAGTTAAGAGATTAAGTGATCTAGGTTTAACTTTTAAGGTTCTTAACAATCAGGAAGTTGTAGAACAAGAACCTTTCTTGAGCGATGTGTCTGAGAGGATTTCTGGAGGAATAATTTTTCCTGATGATGAAACCGGAGATGCTTACAAATTCTGTAAGGAGCTGGAAACAGTTATAAAAGAAAAAGGTGGAAGAATTCATGTAAATACTGAAGTAAAAAGGATTCATTTTAATAAAAGAAAGGTAAACTCAGTTGTTACAGATAGAGTCGAAATAAAAACCTCAAGAGTGGTATTGACTTCAGGTAGTTGGACAAATCATCTATTAAAAAACACTAGATTAAATTTGCCCGTTAAACCAGTTAAAGGATATTCATTAACCTTGGATACCTCAACCTTAAATGATGCCCCAAAAATGCCTATTATAGATGAGCGGATTCACACTGCTTTTTCTCCATTAGGTTACTCTTTAAGGGTGGCAGGAACAGCTGAATTTGCTGGCTTTAATGAGGGTATTCATCAAAAAAGGATAGATTACCTGTATAAAACATTAGAGAGTGTTTACCCATCTATTGCGGCTAAATTAGATCTTGATAAAGGGACTTTGTGGTATGGATTTAGGCCAATGAGTCCGGACGGCATGCCTTACATAGGACCTACAAAAATATCAGGTTTATTCGTTAATACGGGTCATGGGCATTCAGGCTGGACTTTAGCTATGGGGTCAGGAGATGTACTGGCTGATCTCATGCTTAAAAAGCAGCCCAATCTAGAGGTTAAACCCTTTTTGGCTTCTAGAGCAGTTTAATTTTGAGCCGATAAGAGGCGTTGCTAAACTTAAGACCAATCATATCTTTAAAGCTAGTAGGCATATTTTTTTATATAATTTCATAATCTCCTCGTAGCTCAGTTGGATTAGAGCAACTGCCTTCTAAGCAGTGGGTCGCAGGTTCGAGTCCTGCCGAGGAGGCCATCCTCGAAAAAACACTCTAAGAAGTTGATTAAAAGTGCTTTGAATATTATATTTTTCTCATAGATTTATTTTTTAATAATCACTAAGGCTGTAGTTAGATTAATGATTGCTCTTCATATAAGTATTTACGGTAGGGTCCAAGCAGTCGGCTTCAGGAACTGGATGAAAAAAAGTGCAGAAAAAAAAGGCGTATTTGGCTGGGTTCGGAATGCATCAGATGGCTCAGTAGAAGCTTTTATTCAGGGAGAAGATGAGACCTTAAATGACTTATTAGCTTTATGCTGGGAAGGCCCAGATCTAGCGGATGTTGAAGATGTTCTTACTCAAGACAGCAATGTGGACGAATCTATAGATTCCTTTGAAATCCACTAGACAATAAATTTTTGTTTAAATTTAAGAGCCTCTTTAAGTTTCCTATTGGTTAAATGATAGAATGCCAAAAAATTGGTGGGTGTAGCTCAGTTGGTAGAGCTCTGGCTTGTGGTGCCAGTGGTCGTGGGTTCGAGCCCCATCACCCACCCCAAAATACATAGGAAAAGAATATGAGATTCTCTTTTGGAAATAAAAATGAGGTAGAGCAAAGTCTTACTATTTCAGTTGCTGCAGATGAAATTGAGAAACAAGTTAAGAGTAAGCTAAATACAGCACAAAAAACGGCAAAAATTAAAGGCTTTAGGAAAGGTAAAGCTCCATTGGATGTAGTTAAAAAAATGTATGAACCTGAGATAAGGCAAGATGTGATTAATGACTCAGTAATCAAGAAATTTTATGAAGTAGTGGAAAAACAAAATTTAAAACCTGTAGGCCGACCCAACTTAATACCTGAACGGATAGAAATAGAAAAGGATGTCATCTTTAGAGCAACTTTTGAAGTTTATCCGGAAATCTCTCTAGGTAACTTAAGTAGGCTGAGCTATACAAAAACTGTGAGTTCAGTCACTGAAGAAGATGTAAATAAAACTATAGAAAACATAAGAAAACGGATGTGCTCTTGGGAATCAAAGGAAGATAATGCCTCTTCAGGAGATCAAATCAAAATTGATTTTATTGGAAAAATTGAGAATGAAGAATTTGAAGGCGGATCAGCAAAAGATTTTGTTGTAGAAATTGGATCTAAATCAATGATTGAAGGTTTTGAAGAAGGGCTAATAGGGCTAAAAACATCTGATAAAAAGGATTTAGTGCTAACTTTCCCGGAGGATTACGGAAAAAAAGATTTAGCCTCCAAAGATGTAGTTTTTAGTGTTGAAGTAAAAGAGGTTCTTAAGCCTAAACTCCCAGCGTTAAATGAAGAGTTTTTTAAGTCGACTGGGATCGTGGCTGAAAACTTGGATGAATTTAAAAAAGATATAGAGACAAAATTACAGGAAGATCTAGAAAATCTTTTAAAAAATAAAAGTAAAGCCAGTGTATTAGATTCAATAAGGGAAGCTAATGTTTTTGAGGTTCCTAGTGCAATGATAGAGTCAGAAATAAACAATATGAGAGAAGATGCTGCTAGAAGAGTAGGCATGGATCCAAAGGACTTAAAAGAAGATCTTTTCCCCAAAGAAACTTTTGAAGAAGAAGCTAAGAATAGAGTTAGTGTAGGTATAATTTTAAACAAGATAATTGAAGAGAAGAGCATTAAGGCAGATGGAGACAGGGTAAGAAAAATAATTGAAGATCGTGCTGCAATGTATAAGGAACCTCAACAGGTAGTTAACTGGTTTTACTCAAACGAAGAACAATTAAGGAGTATTGAATCCATCTCTTTAGAGGAGCAAGTTGTAGAAATTCTCTTATCTGAAGCTAGCGCAGTTGAGGAGGAACTAACTTATGAAGAATGTGTCACTGGTAAGCAAGGGGCTTGAATTTTTACCCTTTAACCCAAAATAGTATTAAATAATAGGTATGAATAGTACAAAAGACACAACTTCTATCAATCAATTGGTACCAATGGTGGTAGAACAAACTCCTAGGGGGGAAAGAGCTTATGATATTTATTCTAGATTGCTTAAAGAGAGAGTGATCTTTTTAACGGGTCCTGTCGAAGATATTGGAGCAAATTTAGTAGTCGCCCAAATGCTTTTTTTAGAAGCAGAGAATCCTGATAAAGACATATCTCTGTACATTAATTCTCCTGGTGGCTCTGTCACTGCTGGTCTTTCTATATACGATACTATGCAGTTCATAAAACCTGATGTAAGCACCTTATGTGTTGGTCAAGCAGCTAGTATGGGTGCAGTACTCTTAACCGGAGGCGCAAAAGGGAAAAGACATGCTTTGCCAAATTCTAGAGTTTTAATACATCAAGTAATGGGAGGCTTTCAAGGACAAGCAAGTGACGTTGAAATACATGCACAAGAAATACTATCTATTAAAGAAAAATTAAACACTATTCTTTCTACTCATTCAGGCCAAAACATAGATAAAATTGCAGAAGATAGTGATAGAGATAATTTCATGTCTCCAGAGGAAGCAGTTGAATATGGACTCATTGACAGCGTCATGAAAACCAGGACTTAGAGAAATAATGGCAGATAAAAAAGACAATAACGAAGAAAAGTTACTTTTTTGTTCCTTTTGCGGTAAAAACCAAAATGAAGTAAGAAAATTAATAGCTGGACCATCTGTTTATATCTGCAACGAGTGTATAGATCTTTGTAATGACATTATTCAAGAAGAGATAAATGAAGCAGCCGACACTTCCGAGGAAGAGAGTTTTCTAGTACCAAAAGAAATTAAAGAAAGATTAGATGAATATGTGATCAGTCAGGAGGACGCTAAAAAGAACCTTTCAGTAGCTGTTTACAACCACTACAAAAGACTTAGAGAAGAAACAAAAAAAAATGAAACAGAAGATGTTGAGCTAACAAAAAGTAATATTTTACTGTTAGGCCCAACTGGTTCTGGAAAGACATTACTAGCTCAAACTTTAGCTAGACTACTTGATGTACCTTTCACAATTGCAGATGCAACAACACTTACTGAGGCTGGGTATGTTGGAGAAGATGTCGAGAATATCATTCAAAAGCTACTTCAAAAATGTGATTACGATATTGAAAGAGCGCAACTGGGTATTGTTTACATAGATGAGATAGACAAAATTGCACGAAAATCTGACAACCCCTCTATAACAAGGGATGTTTCTGGGGAAGGAGTGCAACAAGCCCTTTTAAAATTAATAGAAGGGACAGTTGCTTCGGTTCCACCGCAAGGAGGGAGAAAACATCCTCAACAAGAGTTCTTGCAAGTTGATACATCAAATATCCTTTTTATCTGTGGAGGTGCATTTTCAGGTCTTGAGAACATTATCAGGCATAGATGTGAAGAAACCGGGATTGGTTTTGGAGCCACAGTTACTTCAATCAACCAGTCAGGCAAATCAGATGAACTAATTAGCCAGGTGCAACCAGAAGATCTTATAAAATACGGTTTAATACCTGAATTTGTAGGAAGACTTCCAGTAACCTCAACCCTTAAGGAGTTGGATGAAGAAGCTTTAGTCAAGATACTAACTCAACCAAAAAATGCTTTAACGAAGCAATTTAAACGTTTATTTGAAATGGAGGGAGTAGAACTGGATATTAGAGAAGAAGCTCTCCACGAGATTGCAAAAAAGGCAATGGAAAGAAAAACTGGTGCCAGAGGATTGCGATCAATTATTGAAAGAATTTTAATGGAAACAATGTATAAAGTGCCTTCTGAATCCAATCTACAAAAAGTAGTTCTAGATGCCTCTGTAATACAGGGTGAGAATGAACCTTTAATGGTCTATGAGAGCACGGAAGAAAAAAAGAGCGGTTAATTTAATCATTGAATAAAACTAAATATGTCTAATCCAAGAACAGAAAATCTACCTCTTTTACCATTAAGAGATGTGGTTATTTTTCCTTCAGTAGTAACGCCATTATTTGTGGGTAGAGAAAAGTCGATTGTTGCTTTACAGGCATCCATGGCAGCGGATAAACAGATAATGCTTGTGGCTCAAAAAGATCCACAAAAAGATGATCCTAACCTTAATGATATTTATGAAGTTGGAACCATTGCCACAATATTACAGTTAATAAAACTTCCTGATGGAACAGTAAAGGTTCTAGTTGAAGGATTCCAAAGGGCCAAACTTAATGAAATAAAAGACTACAAAGACTACTACGCTGCCGATGTAAGTCCACTTGAAGAGGAAGAAGAAACTAAAGATTTAAAAAAATATGTTCCTAGCTTGAGAAAGAATTTTCAAGAATATGTAAAGGTAACAAGGAAGGCTACACCGGAAGTTTTGTCTACAGTTAATTCAATCGATTCGTTAAGTAAACTCTCTGATACTCTAGTTGGGCACTTGTCAGTTGATCTGAAGGAAAAGCAAGACATTCTTGAAACCTTTTCTCTGAAAGATAGAGCCGAGAAGATTCTTTCCCATCTGGCATCCCAATTAGATTTAACAAAAGTTGAGAAAAAGATAAGAGGGCGTGTAAAAAAACAAATGGAGAAAAGCCAGAAAGAATATTATTTGAATGAACAAATGAAAGCTCTTAAAAAGGAACTAGGTGAGCTAGATGATTCTGAAGAGGCAGAAGTCTTAGAAAAACAGATTCTAGAAGCCGGTATGTCAAAGGAAGCAGAACAGAAAGCTCTCACTGAATTACAAAAATACAAGATGATGTCCCCAATGTCGGCTGAGGCTTCAGTGGTCAGGGGCTATATAGATTGGATTGTTAGCATTCCTTGGAAGAAAAAAAGTAGGATTCAAGGTGACCTTAAAAAGGCCAGCGAAGTTTTAGAAGCTGATCATTATGGTTTGGAAGAAGTAAAGGAAAGGATACTGGAATATTTAGCTGTACAAAAAAGAGTTAAAAAATTAAAGGGACCTGTTCTATGTTTGGTGGGCCCTCCAGGCGTAGGTAAGACTTCGTTAGGTGAGTCAATCGCAAGAGCTACTAATAGAAAATTTATAAGAATGTCTCTTGGAGGCGTAAGAGATGAGGCAGAAATTAGAGGTCACCGTAGGACTTATATTGGATCTATGCCTGGAAGAATCTTACAAAAGCTTTCAAAATCAGGAGTGAAAAATCCTCTATTTTTATTAGATGAAGTGGATAAGATGGGAATGGATTTTAGAGGCGACCCCGCTTCTGCTTTGTTAGAAGTTCTTGATCCAGAGCAAAATCATACTTTCAACGATCATTACTTAGAAGTCGATTACGATTTATCGGATGTCATGTTTGTTTGTACTGCAAACAGTATGAATATACCCCCAGCTTTACTAGACCGTATGGAGATAATAAGACTGCCAGGTTACACAGAAGATGAGAAAGTAAATATAGCTGATAAATACTTAATCCCTAAACAGATGACAAACAATGGGATAAAAACAGCCGAATTAAAGATTATTGAAGATTCTATCAAGGACCTTATAAGGTACTTCACTAAAGAAGCTGGGGTAAGGGCATTAGAAAGAGAGATATCTAAAATCTGTAGAAAGTTGGTAAAAAATAATTCCAATAAAAAGAAACCAAGAAAGTTAATCCTTAAACCTAATCTACTGGAAGAATATTGTGGAGTCAGAAAATTTGATTTCGGTGAAGCTGATGAGAAAGACAGAATAGGGCAAGTAACTGGCCTGGCCTGGACACAGGTTGGAGGCGAGTTACTAACTTTGGAAGCAGCTAGTTTTGATGGCAAAGGTAAAATAATAAAAACAGGATCACTTGGTGATGTCATGCAAGAATCAATTCAGGCAGCTATGTCAGTTGTTAGATCAAGAGCAGAATCTTTAGGAATTGATCCAAGCTTTTATGAGAATCAAGATGTACATATTCATGTTCCTGAAGGGGCTACTCCAAAAGATGGACCCAGTGCTGGAATTGGTATGTGCACTGCTGTAGCTTCAGTTCTATCTAAAATTCCAGTAAGAGCAGATGTGGCAATGACTGGTGAAATAACTCTGCGAGGTGAAGTTTTAAAGATTGGTGGTTTAAAAGAAAAGCTGTTAGCCGCCCGGAGAGGTGGGATTAAGACAGTTTTAATTCCACAAGGTAATGTCAGAGATTTAAAAGAAATTCCTGACAATATTAAAGATGAGTTGGAAATAAAACCCGTTAAGTGGATTGATGAAGTTCTTGATCTGGTATTGACCAGTCAACCTGTGCCGTGGGAAAAAGAAGACGAAATTCCTGAAAAGGTTTCTTCAAAAAAGAAAGAAACTTCCAAAAAGTCTATAGGGACACACTAAGAATTAGTTAAAACCTGCTTGACAAGCTATATAGAGGGGGTTTTAATCTCCTGAACCAGTCTGTAGATTACAGACTTAGCTTAATAAGATTCGAGGAGATAAATGTGAATAAAGCCCAATTAGTAGATTCAGTTGCTTCAAGAGCTGATATGTCGAAAGCTGACGCCGGAAGATCAGTTGATGCAACTTTAAGTGCCATTGGTGGCGCTCTTTCTGGAGGAGATAGTGTTTCTCTTGTAGGTTTTGGAACATTCAGTGTTCGTCATAGAGCAGCAAGAATGGGACGTAACCCACAAACAGGTGAAGCTATTCATATCAATGCTTCAAAATCAGTAGGTTTTAAAGCAGGTAAAGCATTAAAAGAAAGTCTTTAAAAAGACTTTTAAAAAATAAAGAGCGCGCCTTAGTGGCGCGCTTTTTTTAGTTGAATAGTTATGGCACTAATACAAACCATAAGAAGCAATCTTACTGGAACAGCAGCCAAAGTAGTTGTTGGAATTATTGTTGTTACCTTTGCGTTATTTTTCGGTGGAAACTATGTTCTATTTGATAATGATGCCAATGTTATAGCTTCGGTAAACTCTAAAAAAATAGATGTCTTTGACTTGGACCTTGAAATGGCAAGAGTTCAATCGATCCTAAGTCAAAGATTTGATGACCCTGACTTTTCTATTGAAGAAGAAGCACTGAGATCCTTAGCATTGAATTCGTTAATATCTGATGCCCTAATTTTAGATTTTCTTGAACAAAATAAAGTTGAAGTGCTAGACCTGTCTGCTTACAAACTCCTAGCACAAAATGAAATTTTTCAAGAAGAAGGAAAGTTTAGCTTAGGTAAAGTAAACACCTTCGCAAGGCAAAATGGATTTTTACCAGGAAAGTACATTCAAAGTATTAGTGAAGATATAGCTTTAAATTTTTGGCGAGTAGGGTTGGGAGCCAGTTCTTTCTTAACTTCAACGGAGTTAAATCAAAATATTGAATTGGCTAATCAAACAAGAGATATAACTTTTACAAAAATTAATAAAAGGGGTATTGAAGAAAATATAAAAGTAACTGAGGAAGAAATATTAAAGTTCTACACTCAGAACCCTTCCTATTTTCGTTCAGTGGAAAAAGCAAAAATAAGGTTTATAAATATTTCGTTGGAAGAGCTTAAAGAAAACCAATTGATACAAGAAGAAGAAATTAAGAGTGAGTATCAGGCTTATTTAGATTCTTTTGATTTAGTAGCCAGGCGCTCTGCTTCGCATCTTATGATAAATATTTCTTCGGAGAGATCTAAAGAAGAAGCTCTAGATCTTGCTAACCAGATAAAGAAGAAATTAGATTCTGGTGATGACTTTACAAGATTAGTAGAAGAATATTCTGAAGACGAAGGAACAAAGAACACTGGTGGTTCATTAGGAATTAGCGATGGAAGTGCTTTCCCAGAAGAATTTGAATTAGCCTTAGAACAATTGGAAGAAGGACAAGTTAGTAATCCAATTGCGCTAGAGGAAAGTGTGCATTTGGTTAAGCTTACAGATTTTCAGGCCCCAATACCCGATGAATATGAATCTAGGAAAGAAGCTATAAAACAAAATCTGATTGAGCAAGCAGCAGATGCAGAATATGTAGATACTCTGGAATTGGCTGCTGAATTAACCTTTACGAATGATAATTTAGATAGTTTGTCTCAGGAGCTAAATTTAGAAATTAAAACAAAAGACTTTTTCTCAAAGGCCGAGGCAGAAAAGCCTTTTACGGATACCGAATTGTTAAACCTCATCTTCAATAACCTTTCAATTAGAGAAGGAAATTTAAGTGAACTAATAGAAATAGATAATCAATATGGAGTCATTTTTGAATTGGAAGATTTTCAGGAAGAGAAAACCATAGATTTTGAAACTGTAAAAAATCAAGCCCAAGAGCTTTTAACAAACAAATTAACTGAAGAGAAAATGGAAGTATTAAAAGCGAAATTACTAGCCGGATTAGAAGCTGGTTCTTCTTTAGAAGCGTTAACTAAGGAAAATCAATTAACAGTAGACTCATATAAATCTATTAATAGAGACTCATCTTTGTTTACACGAAATGTATTGTTGGAGATATTTAATGAACCTAAATCTAATATCGGAAAATCTTATTCTTCAAGCTCCTTGCTTAACGGAGACGAGATAATCTTTAGGTTGGATAAGGTTACACAGCTTAATACTGAAGTTTCGGATGAAGAGAAAAATTCTCTAAAAAGTTTTTTCCTTGAGGAAAGGGCTGAAACTGAGTTGCTTACTTTACAGACAAGTATGCAGGAATCTTCTTCTGTAACTGTTAACTAGGGCCTTCTAATGATCCCATTGCAGTTATATTGAAGCCAGCATCTACATAAAGTATTTCTCCGGTAATTCCACTAGCCAAGTCAGAAGCTAAAAAAGTAGCTGCATTTCCAACTTCTTCAGTAGATATATTTCTTCCCAAAGGAGCTCTATTAGCATTATAGGAAAGCATTTTCCTAAAATTCTTAACCCCGGAGGCCGCTAAAGTCTTAATAGGTCCAGCAGAAATTGCGTTAACTCTATGACCTTCCTTCCCCAAAGAGGTAGCTAAGAATCTTACGCTGGCTTCTAAGCTAGCTTTTGCAAGTCCCATTACATTGTAATTAGGTATAGTTTTTTGTGACCCTAAATAAGATAAAGTGATTAGAGAGCCATTTCTCTCTTTCATAAGGTCTTTTCCTGCCTTTGCAAGAGCTACAAAACTATAAGCGCTTATATCATGTGCAACTTTAAAACCTTCTCTGGTTGTGACATCAACGAAATTTCCATCAAGTTCGTTTGAAGGAGCAAAGCCAACTGCATGTACTATGCAATCTAAACCTTCCCAGTCTTTTTTTAATTCTTTAAAAACTTGATCAATTTCTTCATCCTTTGATACATCACAAGGAAAACAGGCCTTAGAACCCCATTCTTTAGCTAATTTCTCTACTTTTTGTTTAAATCTATCATTTTGATAAGTGAAGGCTAAATTTGCGCCATGTTTAGCCATAGAAGCCGCTATACCACTAGCTATAGAGTGTTTATTGGCAACACCTACGATTAATATATTTTTTCCTTTTAAAAGCGACATAGAATTTCCTTTAAAGAGAGCAAATTAAAGCTTTTAATCATTAAAGAAGGGTTATTTAGATGGGTAAATTATATAGTATCTGATTAAAGCTCGGTTTTATTTTTTTAATTAAGTTTTATTACAAAATATCAAAATGACAAAAAAGTAGCAAAAATCTGATAATAAGCTACAATTCGGGCATTAATTTGGGCAAAGGCTCGGTTTGTCCTGTTTTTTAACTACTTAGAAGTTTTTAGGGGAGTTATATGAAAACTAGATTTAACTTAACAAAGACTTTAGCGTTTTCAGCTTTAGTAGCGGTGTTTTTTGCACCAACTACTTTAATTGCTGCTGACGATGACGAAGCCGATGTAGAAGAAGTAGTTGTTACTGGTTCTAGAATTAAAAGAGATTCTATTAATTCTGCTCAAGTAATTACAACAATCACAGCTGAAGATATAGAGCAGAGTCAGGCTCTAATCACTGCTGATGCTTTGAGACTTTCTACTTACAATACTTTTGGTTCAAGTCCTCCAACAGCAGGTAACAGCGCTATGTCAAACACTACTATTAGCCTTAGAGGGCTTGGTGGTGGAAGAACATTAGTTCTTATGGATGGCAGAAGATTACCAGGTTCACCTCATTTAGGTGGTGCTGGTGCTGCTAATATTAATATGATACCGACTGTATCCGTTGATCGTATTGAAATTCAACCAGACGGAGCGTCAGCTATTTACGGATCTGATGCGATTGCTGGTGTGGTAAATGTGATTACTAAGAAAGGCTTTGATGGAATGGATATTCAAGTCAGATCTGGAGATCGTTCCAGAGATGATGGGGTTGAGAATTCAATTTCAATGCTTTTCGGATCTACCAATGAGAAAGGTTACATTACTGTTGCTCTTGAGCACGACGAAAGAGATGAGATTTATCTTAAAGACAGATGGTATACCGCTGCTAGAGCAGCCGATGGTAATGGTGATGGAGTCATTGACCTTTACTTTGAAACTTATGGTTTAAGTTGGTATTCAAGAAACCTAGCGGATCCAGTAACTGGAAATATTGCTGCAGCACCAACGTGTGAAGGAAATATTGACGGTTCTACTACTCCTTGGTGGGGTCCTAATTTTGGTGGTGCTGCATTTGGACAGGCTGCTACAACTACAGGTTCATATCCAGGAGCGCAACCAAGAGGTATTTGTGGATACGCTTGGGCAGACATCATGGTTCAAGATGCTGGATTATTTAGAGATACAATCACAGCTAATGTTGAACATGAAATCAACGATAGTTTAACTTTTTACAGCAGGGCTACTTTCGTAAGAAATGAGTCTGTAGGACGTTATGCACCTCCTGCTGCTAGATACCCAGGTATTCTTCCAACTGATCCTGCTAACCCTTACGATGTAAAGGTTACTGGATACTGGAGATGGACAGAAATCGGAAACAGAGGTATGCACTTTGTTGATCAGGCTTCTGATTGGGTAGGTGAACTTACATGGGAACCAGCTGATAATATTGAAGTTTCTATGAGTCACCAAGTGAACAAATTCTACGGAACAGATATTGGTAGATATTACCTCTCTTATGCAGGTTTAGATTCTAACCTTTATAACGATGTAGCTTTTGGATCAGAAGATGGTCTTTATGCATTATCTGCAACTACCGTAGTTGAGTACGACAACCACTACGAAAAAACTGACATTATTGCCCAGATCTCGGACGTCATGGAACTCCCCGGAGGTCCTGTAGATATAGTTGTGGGCTATGAAGGTTTTGATAACAATTATTCAGCACAATACGATAAACACTCCGAAGGAGGTCTAGTCGGTGGTTCAGCTGGTAATTCAGGAGCCGGAACAAGGGCAGTTGATTCTTACTTCGGTGAGATCTTGATCCCAGTTGTGGCTGGAGTAGAGTTAAATGCTGCTATCAGAAGTGATGACTACGACGACGTTGGATCTAACGATTCATTTAAAGTCGGAGTCCTTTGGGAAGGTAACAGAGGTACCATGGTTAAGTTTAATGTTGGAGAGGGTTTCAGAGCTCCAACAATGGATACTCTGTATGGAGTTACAACCTTTAGTGCGAATACTGCAACTGATTTCTTAGCTTGTGCTAATGCCGGTATTTCACAGAGCGACTGTGCTTCGAAGCAGGTATCAACTCTGATAACCTCTAATCCAAATCTTTCTGCTGAAAGTTCAGATTCAACAACTTTTAGTATTTCACAAGACTTGGGTGAGTTAACTCCTGCTTTAAGTAACGTTAGTGTGAGACTTGATTGGTTTAACATTCAGATGGAAGACTTAATTTCGTCTATATCCACACAAGACGTACTTTACTCTGATTTCACTAACGGAAACCTGTTAACTGGTAACTATGAGTATTACGATGCGACTGGACTTAAAGGTGATGGTTCTGCTGCTGGTGCCCCTGTTGGTACTGGTACTAGTGCTACTTGTCCTGCCGATGCAACGTATTACAAGCGACTAGGTGTTTCGCCTGCTCTTTACACAATCAGAAGTTGTGCTAATGGCAGGATTGATTACGTTGGTGCGAGTTATGCTAACCAAGGTGAATACGAAGTAGAAGGTTATGATATCTTCATTGACTACACTGTAGAACTTGGTGGCGGAGACTTAGATGTTACTCTGGAATACTCACACATAGATGATTATGGTGGAGCTCCATTTATTGGTAGTAACGCTCATCAGAATAACGCTGGGTTTAACGGACTGCCTGAAGACAGATATAACCTTATCTTGAACTACACTTGGGGTGATTATGGAATAGGAATAACCAATCGTCATATTGGTGACTTTGCATTCAACTCTAATTGTGCGTCTCAAGAAGCAGGTGGACTTTGTACTAAGGCCGGACCTTATCAGGATAAGTATGACACTATTGATATTCAAGCCAGAGCTGACTTTGGTAAGTATGGCACGATTAGCATAGGTGTTATTAATGCTTCTGATAAAGATCCTCTACCTGATAAAGGTGGCGTGAACTACGATGTTTACACTGGTCTTTATGACAACAGAGGTAAAATTACCTACGTTAGATGGAAGATTAGTCTGTAATCTCAGACAAACAAAAAAAGGGCGATTTTATCGCCCTTTTTTTTAGGTACTAAGTCTTTCTAAATTAAAATCTATAAGTGATAAAATAGATAATTCTTCAACCAAACAATATTTCTATTCAATGAAAAAAATAAACATTGCTTCTCTACTTTTGCTAGTGTTCTTAAGTGCTTGCGGTGAATCAGAGTCAAAAGTAGATGCCGCCCTTACAGAACAAATCCTTTATTTTGGCAACGGTACTGAACCAAAAGATTTAGATCCTCACACGGTAACTGGTGTTCCTGAAAGTCATATTTTAATGGCCCTATTGGAAGGTTTGGTTATGCGACATCCGGAAGGGCTAGATCCATTACCCGCTGTAGCTGAAAGTTGGACTATATCTGAAGATGGAAAAACATATATCTTTACACTTAGAGAGAATGCAATTTGGTCTAATGGTGATCAGGTTACTGCTTCAGATTTTGTATGGGCTTGGGAAAGAATGCTTACTCCTTCTTTAGGATCTAAATATCCAGATATGTTGTATGACGTTGTAAATGCAGAAGAATTTAATAAAGGAATTATCAAAGATTTTTCCAAAGTAGGGGTTAAGTCTTTAGGGACAAAAATATTATCAGTTAGATTAAAGAATCCAGCCCCTTATTTTCTTGACTTATTAGCGCATTACACCACCAGGCCTGTGCACAGACCTACCATAGAGAAATTTGGAGAAATAGACACCATTGGCAGTAAATGGACACGTCCAGGTAATTTTGTTGGAAATGGACCCTTCACTTTAGAAGATTGGCAGTTAAATAAAGTACTCAAAGTTAAGAAAAACCCACTTTATTGGGATGCAGATAAGGTCAGATTAAATGGGATACATTTTTTCCCTGTAGACAATGCAACCAGAGAAGATTTGATGTTCCGAAATGGACAGCTACATGTAACTAGCACTGTGCCATTAGAAAAAATAGAAGTTTATTCAAAACAGTACCCCGATCTGATTCACATTGATCCTTATTTTGGAACTTATTATTTAAGGGTAAATGTAAAAAAAGCTCCTTTTGATAATAAGCTCGTAAGAAAAGCCTTATCCTTATCAATTAATAGAAAAGAAATAGTTGAAAAAGTTGCTAAGGGAGGTCAAATCCCAGCTTTTTCTTTTACTCCACCTGATCCAAACAGTTACTTTCCTCCAACCACATTAGAATATGATCCTGTACTAGCTCAGTCCCTTCTTAAGGAAGCAGGAGTTTCCCAAGAAAAACTTCCTGCCTTTGAGTATCTGTACAACACCAGCGAAGGACACCAGAAATTAGCTCAGGCTTTTCAGCAGATGTGGAAGCAGAACTTAAATATTGATGTAGAGCTTGCTAATACAGATTGGAAGGTTTACTTATCAAGACAGAATATAGGTGATTACACTATAGCCAGAGCAGGGTGGATAGGAGACTACCCAGACCCTAAAACCTTTTTAGATATGATGGTTTCAGATCGAGGAAACAATCAGACAGGTTGGTCAAATTATGAATACGATAATCTGTTAATCAAGGCAGCACAAAGCCCTTCACAAGAAGAGCGATTTAAACATTTTTATAAAGCTGAACAGATTTTAATGGATGAGTTACCCATAATTCCTATCTATACATACACTCGAGTATATATGTTAAATCAGGATGTAAAAGGTTGGAGTCCAAACTTACTTGATTCACACCCTTATCAATTTGTTTATCTAGAAAGATAATTCTTTAAAAATGATTTCTCTCATTCTTAGACGTCTAGGAACAGCAATACCAGTTTTACTTGCCGTAATAACCTTAACCTTTGTGATGGTTCACTCAGCACCAGGTGGACCTTTTGATGAAGAAAAGGCGGTTTCGCCTGAAGTTCTGGTTAAATTAAATGAAAGGTATAACTTAAATGAACCATTAGTGGTTCAATATTTTGATTATCTAGGAAATGTTCTGCAAGGTGATTTCGGCCCTTCTTTTAGGTATCCAAGTAGGTCAGTAACAGAACTTATTTCCATAGGGCTACCTATTACTTTTGAGCTTGCATTGTATGCAATTTTATTTGCCTTAATGCTCGGGATTATTGCAGGAGTAATAAGCTCTCTGAGACCTAATACAGCTTACGATTATGTTCCTATGACCATAGCCATGGCAGGAATTTGTATTCCGTCCATTGTTTTAGGACCTTCTTTAACTTTAATTTTTGGTATACAGCTTAATTGGCTTCCCGTGACGGGTTGGGGAGATATTCCCGGAGATAAAGTTCTACCCACCATTACTCTCGGCACAGCTTACGCCGCGTACTGTGCTCGATTGACCAGAGGCGGAATGTTAGAAATCCTTAATCAAGACTTTATTCGAACTGCTAGAGCAAAAGGATTAAGTGAGTTTAGAGTAGTCGTAGTTCATGCACTTAGAGGAGGCTTAACTCCTGTTATAGCATTTTTAGGGCCAGCTATGGCAGGCTTATTGGCTGGTTCCTTTGTAGTTGAAACTATCTTTGGGATTCCAGGATTAGGGAGATTTTATGTAGAAGCAGCTTTTAATAGAGATTACACAATGATACTGGGTACTTCCATTTTCTTTTCTTGCTTGATCATTTCCTTCAACTTGTTGTCTGACCTTGTTGCAGCAAGTCTAAATCCTAAACTGAGAGATCAATGAATACAGCTGAATCAAGTCTGGCTAAGAAAGCTTTCGATAGATTAGTTTCAAATAAGTTGTCTCTTTTTGGTGGGATCTACGTTTTATTACTCATAGTCTTAGCAATCTTTACGCCTTTGATAGCCCCATACGATTACGCTTACCAAGATTTAAACCTAGGTCCTTCTGGACCTTCAGCAGAACACTTATTAGGCACGGATACATTAGGTCGGGATCTTCTGACCAGAATGATGTACGGCAGCAGAATTTCTTTGATGGTTGGCTTTTTAGCAACGATGGTAGCTTTGGTGATAGGAGTTTTGTGGGGAACTATTGCTGGTTTTGCAGGAGGAAGAACAGATGCAGTAATGATGAGGATTGTTGATGTTCTTTACGGCATTCCTTTTATTATCCTGATTATCCTATTGATGGTTATTTTTGGAAGAAACCTTGTGCTCCTATTCATGGCCATAGGTGCAGTGGAATGGTTAACCATGTCCAGGATAGTAAGAAGTCAGGTAATGAGTTTAAGTCAACAAGAGTTTGTATTGTCTGCTGAGGCTATGGGAGTTTCAAAGAAAGATATTATTTCAAGGCACTTGATACCTAATGCCATTGGGCCTGTAATTGTTTATGCGACATTAACCGTTCCTCAAATAATGCTATTAGAAGCTTTTTTAAGTTTTCTTGGTTTAGGAGTTCAAGCACCTATGAGTTCCTGGGGACTTTTAATAAGAGACGGAGCTGTATCAATGGAAGAGTATTGGTGGTTATTAATATTTCCTTCTCTTGCTTTTTCTTTAACACTTTTCTCTCTTAACTTCATTGGGGATGGATTAAGAGATGCTTTAGATCCTAGAACAGGACCAAATTAAAATTAAGTATCTACACCAGCTTCCAAGATTATTTTGATTACTTGACCTGGATATATCCTTTCAGGACTTTTGAGCTCATTCCATTCCTGTAGTTCTTTTACTCCGATACCAAATCTTGCGCCGATTCTAGATAAAGTATCTCCAGATTTAACTGGATAAAGTAAGGTCCTGGTCTTTTTATTAGGTGTCTTACCTCTAACTCTTTCATACTTAGAGAATATTTTAATTTCTTGACCAATTTGCAAAGGAGTAGTTAAGCCTAAATCATTCCATAAAGAAATATCTTGTATGGTTACACCAAATTTTTTCGATATTCCCCAGAAAGTATCTCCTTTTACAACTTCATAAGTCCTTGCTTTAGGAACAAAAGTTTTCGCCCAAGCAGGGCCTCTGGGTACCATGATTTCTTGACTAGCGTAAATTATGTCGCTATCCATTTGATTAATTTCCATCAAGACGGGTACCTCGATGCTGTACTGTTTAGCTATTCGAGTTAGCGTATCACCTCTTTTTATTTTGTACCTGTCCCATTGAACAAGTTCTACTTCTTCAAGTGATAAAAGTTGGATTAGAAATCTATCTGCTACTCCCGTGGGTAGAAGTAGATAATGGGGACCACTTGGGTCGGTAGCCCATTGACTAAAACCTGGATTTAATTCGTATATGGCTTCAGGAGTCATCCCAGCCAGATCAGCTGCTTGCATTAGATCTACCTGACCCGGGGTCTCTATTTTTGTGAAATAAGGTCTATTAGCTATCGATGGCAATGTGACACCAAAACCAGAGGGATCTTTAATCAATTCACATAAGACCAATAGTTTAGGAACATACGCTGAAGTTTCTTTTGGTAGTCTTAGAGACCAAAAATCAGTAGCCATACCTTTTCTTTTATTTTCTCGGATGGCCCTATTTACTCTGCCAGGGCCTGCGTTATAGGCTGCTATTGCCAGCAACCAATCATTATCAAATTTCTGATGCAAATATATTAAGAAGTTAAGAGCAGCTTCTGTAGAAGCTATTACATCTCTTTTTCCGTCATACCACCAATTAGTCTTTAAACCCCATTCTCGTCCAGTTGCCGGTAAGAATTGCCATATACCGGCAGCCCCATAAAGTGATTGTGCGTAAGGATCAAATTCACTTTCAACAAAAGGAAGTAAAGCCAACTCAACGGGCACACCTAATTCTTCAGCACGTTTTACAGTATGAAATAAATAACGTTGTCCGGATTTGCTTAATCTATTAACTGTATATTGGTTATTTACAAATCTTTTTCTATACCTATCTATATCTCCGTAGCTTTTAGGAATAGCGAAAGTTAGGTCATCCCTTATTCTTTCCCACAGATCAAATGGTTCTCGATCTATGGCAACTTCAACTACATTGGGAGAAGTTGCTGCAAGGTCATTATTGTCGGCAAGAACTAGATTCTTTGACTCCAAGTTCACGCAGCCGATCAAAAAACTAAATATTAATATTGAAATCCTTTTACTCATTTTTTTCCATCAGAAACTATTTTTCATCAAAAATTTATGCCAAATGTATACTACAATTAAGTTTAAAACTATATGAACCGCATAGAAATTTTCACAGACGGCGCCTGTAGGGGCAATCCTGGTAAAGGAGGCTGGGGTGTCATGATTAGGTCAAATGGGCTTGAAGAATCCTTATATGGGGGCGATATTAGTACCACTAATAACATTATGGAGTTAACCGCAGCAATTAAAGCCTTAGAGCACATTCCTGAAAATTCTAATGTAGTGCTTACAACTGACTCCAAATACGTTATGCAGGGAATTACAGAATGGATTAAGAACTGGAAAACGAGGAACTGGAAAACTGCATCAAAAAAACCCGTCCTTAATAAAGAATTGTGGAAACGGTTGGATAACTTAACAAACCTGCATTCGATTGAATGGCAATGGGTAAAAGGCCATAGCGGACACAGAGAGAATGAGATTGCTGATCAGTTAGCTAATAAGGGCATAGATGAGATTTAATTATGGTTAGGCAAGTTGTTTTAGATACGGAAACCACAGGCATTGATTTTAAATCTGGTCATAGAGTAATAGAAATCGGATGCGTAGAAATTATAAATAGAAAATTTACTGGTTCTGAGTATCAAACATATTTGAATCCTGACAGAGACATTGACGAAGGTGCAGCTAAAGTACATGGTCTTACTCTTGATTTTCTTCAAGATAAGCCGCGTTTCATAGATATAGTTGATGAGTTCTTAGAATTTATTAAAGACAGCGAATTATTGATTCACAATGCTGAATTTGATGTGGGTTTTTTAAATAACGAATTAAAATTAATCCCAGGAAAAAGCGCGGTGATAGATCAAATAACTGAAAAGATTGTTGATACTCTTCAAATAGCAAGAGAAAAACATCCTGGTCAAAGAAATAGTCTAGATGCTTTAGTACAAAGGTATGAAGTTGGAGGATACGATCGTGAATATCATGGTGCGTTGTTAGATTCTAAGATTTTGGGAGATGTTTATCTAGCCATGACAGGTGGCCAAAGCAATCTACTTTTTGAGCATAAAAGTAAGAGCTCAGATACATCGCAAAGGGAGAAGAAAAAGAAAGTTACTAATGGTAAAAATAATAACTCTCTACTCACTAAACTTAGCGAATCAGAAGAAAAAAGGAATTTAGAGTATTTAAAGAAAATGCAAGATGAGACGGGTACTAAACCCATTTGGCTGAAAAATAAATGAGTAAGATTGTTGGAAGATTTGCACCCAGTCCTACAGGGTTATTGCACATTGGAGGAGCAAGAACAGCACTCTTTACCTGGCTTTACTCTAAAAGTTTAGGAGGAGACTGTCTTTTACGCCTAGAAGATACTGACTCGGAAAGGTCTGAACAAAAATACACAGACTCGATCATAGACAGTTTTAAGTGGATGGGTATTGAGTTTGACCAAGAGCCTGTCTACCAATCCAGAAATAAAGACAACCATTTAGACAAAGCGCAAGAGCTAGTGAATAAAGGAAAGGCTTACAATTGTGATTGTTCTCCTGAACGATTAAAGAAAATTAGAGAGGAGCAACAAAAGAAAAGAGAAAAGCCTAAGTATGACGGCAAATGCAGAGAGTTAGGTCTAGAGAACGGACCTAATACTGTTATTCGTTTTAAAAACCCTGAATCGGGTTCAGTTACTTTTAAAGACTTAGTAAGGGGTCAGATGGAAGTGGCCAATAAAGAGTTAGATGATCTCATTCTAGTAAGAAGTGATGGAAGTCCTACTTACAATTTATGCGTCGTAGTTGATGATTTAGACATGAATATTAGTCATGTTGTTAGAGGAGATGATCATATTAACAATACCTTTAGACAAATAAATATCTTCGAAGCCCTGGGGCAATCTGTTCCTATTTATGGACATGTACCAATGATTCTTGGTGAGGATGGTAAGAGAATGTCTAAAAGACATGGGGCAGTGAATGTACTTGATTATAAAGATTTGGGTGTTCTGCCTGAGGCACTTCTAAATTACATAGTGAGATTGGGGTGGTCTTATGGAGATCAAGAGATGTTTGAGCTTAAAGAGTTGATACAAATATTTAAGGATGGAAAATTAAACAATTCCCCAGCATCTTTTTCTTACGAAAAGCTACTTTGGTTCAATAGAGAATATTTTTTAAAAATGGAAAACAAGACTTTACTTGAACAGCTTGTTCCGACTTCTAATCAATTTAAGCAAGATGATTACTCCGCCGAGGTTATTAATTTAATAAAAGAAAGGTGTTCCTTACTTTCAGAATTCGAAACTGAAGGAAGTTATTTTTATGGTGACTCAGTAGTTATAGACAGCAAGGACGCTAGTAAGGTATTTACTGTACAAGCTGTAACAATCTTAAAATATTTAGTTGAAGGTTTTAAAGAAGTAACAAACTGGCAAGTTGAAGACATAAAAAGTTTACTTAATGAGGTTATGGAAAAGAATGAAGTTGGAATGGCTTCAGTAGGAAAACCACTAAGATTAGCTATAACAGGTAGGATGAATTCAGCTTCTGTTGATGAAACCTCTTTGGTTCTAGGAAAAGAGAAGGTTATAAAAAGAGTAGAAGAGGCAATAAAGAGTTATTCATAAATTTTTTCAAGAAATTCATCTATAGCCTTCCAAGTTTCGTTTCGAATATCATTTTCTTCCATTAGCAATTCATGTTTTCCATTAATACGCGATATGGATCTATTTGGAATTGAACTGCAAATTAATTCATTTTTGCCTGAATCTACTAAAAGGTCTTTGCCGGCACTCAGCAAAAGAACGGGTTTACTTATAGTCTTTCCCCAATCTGGGTAATCAAAATCTTCAACTCTTTTGAAGGCCTCATTTACCCATCCAAAACTTAGGCCTTTAACTCCTAATTCAGGGCACTTACAAATAAGTCTAAAGCTTCTATCAAATCTAAACTTATCACTGGTGAGATTATTCTGCTCAAAATCTTCTTCTATCCAACCTTGTTTTTTATCCCAATTGGGGGGAGAAAGAGGTAGTCTTTTTAACCAAGGCAGTAAGAATAGGATCAATTTTGTTAGACGCTTAATCCAGATATTGACTTTCATAGTCAGCATGGGAGCACAAAGAATTAAAGCCCGGTAATTATTCTCATGCTTAGTAAAGTTTGTTGCTAATAAGCAACCACCCATTGAATGGCCAAAGCCTATCCAGGGCCTGGGACATATATGTTGGTAAACCTTTTCTATAATCATTTCAAAGTCTTTGTCGTATTCATTAAAGCTATCAATATGGCCCAACCTAATATTATTGGAAGTTCGATCTGATAAACCCTGTCCTCGCCAATCCATGGCTACTACACAGAATTCTCTATCTATAAATTCTTGAATAACTTCATAATACTTTTCAATAAATTCTGTTCTCCCAGATTGAAGAAGAATAGTCCCTTTATTAGACTCTTTATTCCATAAGGCAATTCTTATTTTTTTATTATCATTAGTCTGAACATAGAAACTATTTGGTTTTGAGGATTATTGATAAATGATTCTTTGTCGTCCACAATTACATTTTATAACCTATTATTGAAACCAATGAATAAGGAAATACTAAAAAGCATAGTTTTCTTTTGCTTGCTACTTATTTTAAGCAGGCTGATTCCACATCCTCCAAATTTTACACCTTTGATAGCGGGCGCTATTTTTCTTCCTTTTTTAATTAAGGATAAATGGCTAATTATCTGTTTACCGATCCTTTGTCTACTTATTTCAGATTTTTTCCTCGGTTTTCATACAGTTATGATTTGGACATATGGTTCTTTCTTCCTTATTGGACTTATGGCTTCTCAATTTTCAAGTACTAAATTAACCACACTAAATGGATTAAGTTTATCTAGTCCCACCTTATTTTTCTTAATTACAAACTTTGGAGTTTGGCTCGGGTCTTCTATTTACAGCCAAGATATTCAAGGCTTAGTGCAATGTTATATTTTAGCTTTACCTTTTTATGCCAGCAGTTTGTCCGCCACTTTATTATTTGCAAATCTTTTCTATTTTTGCCGTCAGTTTTTTATTAATAGAAGTTTATCTAACTAAGTTTAAAATGTCTGAAGATCTTTACTTAGAGCAGTTAAAGCTTGGTCCCATGGAAAACTTTATATATATCTTAGGGTCTAAGAGCACACGAGAAGTAACTTTAATAGACCCAGCTTGGGAGATAGATCTTCTTTTTAAGCACCTTGAAGAGAATGACTTAAAGCTCTCTTCGATCCTAGTTACACACTACCATCCTGATCACATTGGAGGTGGAATGATGGGTCAATCAATACCAGGTATAGCAGAAATTATGGCTAAGCAGCCTGTTAAGATTTATGTTAATAAACACGAAGCTGAAGGCGTTAAGAAGGTAACAGGGGTTTCAGATTCCGATCTGCAATTAGTCGATTCAGGTGACCATCTTCAAATTGGTGAGAATGATATAGAGTTCCTGCATACCCCAGGACACACACCGGGTTCACAATGTTTCAGTGTAAATAAGAATCTAGTTTCAGGAGACACTCTTTTTATCAATGGATGTGGTCGAGTAGACCTACCTGGATCGGACTCTGATCAGATGTATCACAGTTTGCAGCATCTATGTTCTTTACCGGATGACACAATTCTCTATCCAGGACATCACTACAGCGAAGAGAAATCTGCTAGCTTGGCTGAGACAAAGAATCAAAATGTCTATTTAAATATCTCTGACATAAATCGTTGGCGACAAATTATGGGGTGAGATTATGGAATACGAAGAAATTATTTATGAAACCAAAGGCACTGTCGCTTTAATAACTTTAAACAGACCCGATAAACTTAATGCATGGACTCCAAGAATGTGTGAAGAACAAGCACATGCCATAGAGCAGGCTAATGCAGATAGTTCAATTGGCTCGATTATTATGACTGGTGCAGGAAGGGGGTTTTGTGCAGGTGCTGACATTGGGGATACCTTTCAAACACGACTTGATGGAGAGGACCCTGGAAACGATACTGCTGGAGGTTCAGGGGGAATGCCAGCTGGAGTCGACTGGATCAGTCTTGTAAGAGAATCCAAGCCAATAATTGCTGCAGTAAATGGAGCTGCAGTAGGAATTGGAGTCACTATGATTCTTCCTTTTGACATGATTGTGTGTTCTGACAAATCAAAATTTGGCTTTGTGTTTGTCAAGATGGGAATTGTTCCAGAACTAGCTTCCACTCATTTTTTAGTCAGTCGTGTGGGTTGGGGTAGGGCTAATGAAATGATGCTTTCTGGCAGCTTGTATTCAGGAAAGGAAGCTTTTGACTACGGCCTAGTTGAATATGTAGTTAATGAAGATGAACTACTAGATAAATCTTTTGAGTTGGCCAATTTATTTTCTGAGAATCCAGATGCACAATTACGAATGACTAAGAGGCTTCTAACTGAAAATGCCGTTACAACTGATATTAAAGCAGCTGAAGAACTAGAAACTAAATTGCTACAAGAGTGTTGGGAGCGAGATGAACACGCTGAAGCGGTCAGCGCTTTTATGGAAAAAAGAAAGCCAAAATTTAGGTAAAAAAGGAGTCAAAAAAAACTTAAAAAAAGTTGAAAAAAAGGGTTGTATTTTTTTTCCATAAGAGTAATATCACTAGACCAATTTAACCGACCTGGAACCAACTCGAGACGAGAAAAGGAGAGTTAAAAAGGTTAGAGA